>Ga0209348_1000299_pt1 | contig 27553 bp, 33 predicted proteins | sample ETNvirenome_2_30_FD_184065 | JGI IMG/M metagenome (GOLD analysis project Ga0209348, IMG submission 184065) | Marine viral communities from the Pacific Ocean - ETNP_2_30 (SPAdes) (version 2) | ecosystem: Environmental > Aquatic > Marine > Oceanic | place: Pacific Ocean | collected 2013-06-22
GCCATTATACATTCTCCATTAGTTATTTCCGGGTTATTTTAGTTTTATCTTTAATCCATGTATTAAAGATATCAGAAGGCATGTCGAGCCCGGACTCAACACGCTCCTGAAATAGAGCTGTTAATGTGTTCCATGCTGCATCAGATTTCTGTTGCGGCTCAAACCCATTCTCAGCTGCAAGGTCTAGCAATTGCTTCGCCTTGTTGTCTTCTCCCTTTCCAAAAGTCACAAAGACATTATTTTTAATAATATCTCCTAGCCCTTGGTCACGAAGCCATTTATAGGCTTGCTCTCTCTTCGCTTCATCTTTTGGAAGAGTGCACCTAAATTCTTTTTTAACAGATACATTAGAACCATCAGCTAATTTAATGGCTGACAATCCTTGCTCCGCTAATAATTCTGGTATGATACGAGAACTTATTTCATCAATTTGTTCTTTTTTATTTTTAACTTGCTCTTCAAGTTGTGATAGTTCATCTTCTTTCTGTTTTAATCTTACACATTCCTGTGCAATAGTTGTTACCTCTACGTTGTCTAGAAGATCTTTTGAATCCTCTAACATCATTTTATTTATTTCACTCATGTTATCCTTTCTGATAGAGATCGAAATTAATTGGATAATATTTAGCCTCTCGTCGATCCCATTTCAAGAGATTAAATTTACCACTTGTATAATCGCTTACAATTGCACACGAGATACCTATCACTGCAGGATCTCCTGTTAAAAGAATATAATCTTGTTGTCTTACATCTTTTAAATTTTTTTGCATCTTAAATACAAATGGACTTGATGAGAATATTATCTGTGAATCTGGGCCAAAGTTTGGCAAACATATTACAAGATAACCGAAATCAGAAGCACCTAAAATATTTATATTCGCAGGTGGATGTTGTAATACATAAACAAAATTTTCTTTAGGATTCTCTTCTTTAAAAGATAAAAAATCTGCTAAAGACTTTGGCTTGTATAATTCAAAAATTTTATTCTTCATTCTATTATTCTCTTGACATCTTATATAGTAGTGTTTATATAATTGTCAACTAGAAAGTATAAATGAAAAAATTTAAGAGTATGAAAAGGACCTCCGTCCAAGTAAAGCTTCGCGCTAGCCTCTGTACGGCAACCTATGAAGCGGTAAGTAACCGTGGAGGTGTGGAGCCTTTGCCTTTGTGCAAGTACGTGCACGGAAAGCACAAGGGTTGATATGAATTATAAATTTAAAACAAAACCTTACGACCACCAGTTGAAAGCATTAGAAAAGTCGTGGAACAAAAAACATTATGGCTATTTTATGGAGATGGGCACAGGCAAATCTAAAGTATTGGTTGATAATATGGCTATGCTCTATGATAAAGGTAAAATAAATGGGGCGCTAATTATAGCACCAAAGGGTGTATATAACAATTGGTATTCTCAAGAAATTCCAAATCATTTAGCTAGTCACATAAAACCAAAAATGGTACTCTGGACTGCTTCAACTTCTAAAACAAAGGATAAAGAGTATCAACAATTATTTGAAACTGGCTATGACCTTCACATCCTAATAATGAATGTTGAGGCTTTAAGCACAGACAAAGGTAGATTGTTTGCAGGTAAGTTTTTAAGAGCACATAGAACTATCATGGCTATTGATGAATCTACTACAATAAAAACACCAACAGCTAAAAGAACTAAAGCTATTGTTGCATTAGGTAAAGAAGCTTATTATAAAAGAATTCTTACAGGATCTCCTGTAACTAAATCACCATTAGATTTATATAGTCAATGTAATTTTTTACATGAAGATTCACTAGAATGTACGTCATATTATTCTTTTAGAAATAGATATGCTGTTATGAAAAATCATAATTTTGGTGGACGTAGAGTGCAATTAGTACACAGCTATCAAAGATTAGATGAATTAGCTGATATATTAAAAGCTTTTTCATACAGAGTATTAAAAGAAGACTGTCTGGATCTACCAGACAAAGTATATATCAAAAGAGAAGTAGAACTTAGCAAAGAACAAAAGGACGCTTACGCTACTATGAAATCTGCGGCCCTCGCTCAACTAAAAGGTAAACTAGCAACTGCGCCTCACGTTCTTACTCAAATGATGCGTTTGCATCAAATTACTTGTGGTCATTTAAAAAACGATGATGATACGATAACTGATTTAAAAAACGGACGTATCGATGAGTTGATAGATTTACTTGAAGAAGTAGAGGGTAAAGTTATTATTTGGGCTAATTATGTGCATGATATTAAAAATTTAATAAAAGCTTTAAGTAAAGAATATGGCGCAGATAGTGTTGTAGAATATTATGGTGCAACCTCATCAGAAGATAGAGCCAAAGCTATTAAATTATTTCAAGATCCTAAATCAAAAGTAAAATATTTTATAGGTAATCCACAAACAGCTGGTTATGGTATTACTTTAACAGAAGCTGGAACAGTTGTATATTTTTCTAATGGATATGACTTAGAAAAAAGGCTACAGTCAGAAGACAGAGCACACAGAATAGGTCAAAAGAAGTCGGTAACATACGTCGACTTTATAGCACCAAAAACTGTAGATGAAAAGATAGTAAAAGCTTTAAGAAATAAAATAGATATTGCAAGTCAAGTAATGGGAGAGGAGTTAAAACAATGGATTTAATAATATTAAACGATGGTCTATATCATTTAATACCTGTAACAAAGGAAATATTAGGCGATGTAAAATTATTTAATGAAATAGATTGTTTTGATTTGTGTGATATTCTTAGAGAAAAATTAACTGGCTATGTAGATACTTTAAACTTGCATATGATGAATGATAGAACTGGCGTTATGATTGGTTGTATGTGTCGTTAAATATCTACGAGTCCTGTTTCTCTGTTTAAATATTTATATTCTATTTTCTTCACATTAAATTCTTCTTTAATCATGTCACATATTTTTTTAACATCAAACTCACCACAACTATAAACATCAAACTGCATCAATGCAGGTTTTGGTTCATCCCAAATGTGCATTGCTATATGTGAAGTTTCAATAATTGCAACAGCAGTAATACCTCTGTTACCAGGCATGTTACAATATTTTACATACGGACCCATAAACACTTTCATATCTATAGACGAAATAAAATCTAACATCCAAGATTTTAATTGTTCCTCATCTGTTGGGGGCCTGTCAGCTTCTGCGCGAATAATAAGATGCTTATGCACCAGAAGACTATTTTTCATTGCTAGATCTCTTCGTATTGAGTCTTGCCGGCGTCGTTACGAAATGCTCTTAGTCTTTGTTTACGATTGCCGTCTTTGTTGTAGGACACGTGCAACCATCCAGACTCGGGTGTGCCAGTGTAAAATTCTAAAATTGCTTGGTCGTAATCTAGGTTATTAGTAACCCACTCAAATAATTCTTTGTTGTCTACTGAGTGACATTCGAAATCTGCCGCCTGGCCACGCGCGTGCTGACTGGTGCTTACGCTCCCGATGGCTTGGCACAGCGCTTGTGAGCGATAGCCCGAGGACACGCTAACAACTCCCCACTCATCACGAGTTGGCTGTAGAATATTCTCACACAATAATTTTAAATTTTCTATATGTTCTTCTGTTGGTGTATTATCAATACCTTTACGCTCCGCTGTCTGCGATTTAGTAAGCTCTCTTAAACTAAAGTTAGAACTTAATTTCATCCAAACAACCTCTCTAATGCGAAGAGCGCAGCAGTTCCCGCAGCCGCTAAGAGAACCCAATAGACTTTATCTATCTTACCGCCCAATTTCTCGACGTCTTCGTGTACATGTTTTAAATTTTTTTTGACACCTGAAATGTGTCCGTACAAAGATAAAATGTGTTCTCTTGTTGTTTTAGGTTCTATTGCCATTATGCAGAGCCTTGGGTTCTTGTTATTCTTCTAGCTCTTCTATTTATTTTAGAATCAACTTTTCTTTTTGCAGATCTAATTTGTTTTTTAAGAGGTCTGCCACTTTCCAAATTAATTCTTTTTTTAACATCTGGATGAGTGTCAGGAATATAACTACCTCTATTTCTCATATATTCTTTGCGTGCTTTTCTATTAGCAGCATTTTGTTTTGTTCTTTTCGTAACGCTTTTTATTCTTCCTATTGTTCTTGCCATTATGCTAATCCTTTTTGTTTTAATCTTATAGCTTGTTCGCCAGGGGATAATAAAGCAGTTTCTACCGATGTCAATCCTGTAGCTGTATTTGCTGGAGCCTTTGCTGTCTGTATATTTACAGGTGCTGGCTGTAGTGGTAATGGTGGTACTGGTAATTTAGCTGTTGTTTTATCAGCTTTTATACTTGTTGGTAATGATGTTAAGCCTGGACTGTATACTTCTCTTGCATCAAATGGAAACTCACCATTTAAATCTGCATCTTCTAGTATATCTATAATGTCATCTAACTCTGTTTCAGGAAAATATAATTCTTCATCTACAAATAAATCTTTACCTTTTCTACCAGTTTTTTCTAAATTATTTTCTAATGCTTCTATTTTTTCTTCAAATCTAGCAGCTGAATATTTTAGAGGACTAAACTCTCCATCCATAGCCATATCTATTTGACCTGAAGGTAGTCTTCTTATGTCAGATTCATCAAAAATTAAATCTTCATCTAGTCCTAATTCAACCATTGTGGTAAGAGCTTTGTATATTTTTTGTTGTTGTCTGAATGCTAATCTTTGTTGTTGTATAAAGTCAGATAAAATTTCTGCTTTAGTTCTATTGTATTTATACATGTTACTTGCTTGCGGTGCTTCAGTTCTAACATTTTTAAGATCAGTTATAATAAAGTTCATTGATCTTTTTAAATCTACTTTTAGTGGTTTAACACCAGTTCCTAATCCAAGTAACACATCTTCAAGATAATAACTTTGACCTGTGCCGGTAAGTTTTTCTCTAAAACCATAATACAATTGTTTAGTTGTAGTGACAGCACCAGGCTCTAGTGTGTTAATTAAATGCATGAAAGATTTTTTAAATATCTCCTCATAGTCTCCGTTTTCTACTGCAAGATCACTATAGATTTTACCACCTGTTTTCTTTTTGTTTTGTGTTATTTCACTGATAGTTTCTAAGAAAATAGTTTTGTTTACAAAGGGAGCTAATAATTCTCCAAATGGACCCGTGCCGCTAAATATAAAATCTAAAATAAATTTATCTATATCTTGTGGATTAGCTTTTTGTCTTTTAAATTTATTTATTGCAGCCTCGATCGGTCTTGTAACTGTGTCATAACCAATTAATGTTGACAGATCTATAACTTTAAATTCACCTTTGTCATCTACTTTTGTTATTGGAACTAAATCAGAGTTTCTTTGAAATTCAGGAGCCACATACATTTTATATCTATCCATTAAGTCTTCAGATATACCTGTGATAGTATTGTAAATACCATGTGTTGCATAAGATAAACCACCTAAAGTTAAATATTGACCCATCGCTCCTCTGAACCCCATAGATCTCATGATTGGATCAGATGATGACATCTCTCTTAAATTAGTTCTAAGTGTATTAAATGTAGTTCTAATCATTTCTGCAGGAAATGATACAAAGTTACCAAGTGGTGTAGTTTTAATTTGTTGAATTAGTTTAGGAACTAAACTGTATGTAGGCATAGTATTTCTAACATACCATGCTGAAGCTTGTTTAATTGCTTCATCTAAATCCATTTTACTACCATCAAATTTAGTCTTACCTAATTTTTGACCAGCAACTTCATCAAACCATGTGTACATTCTTTTTAAATCTTTTTTAGCATAATCTGCTAAGAAAGATTTGTACCATTGATATGCAAACCATTTCCATACGTTGTCACCACCTGCATAAACTCTACTAGCTGTTCTTAAAAATCCTTTTGTCTCAAGATATTTTGCAAGACCATCTGTGTCTTTAATATTATTTTTTCTAATTAGCTGTAATACTTTTGTAAGTTCTGCTGCAACTAAGTTTTCATCTAGAGCTCCGTATCTTATACCTTCTCTAACACTATCTAATAATCTTTTTTCAGCTTCACCACCAAGTTTACCAGCATTAAAAATATCATCAGCTGCCATTTTTACGGAATCAATTACCGATGCTCTACCACCTAATAGACCTCTGTTAACTACGAACATACTAGCAAAAGAAAAGTTTCTAGTTTGTGTAGCAGGAGATAATACAGTTTTACCAAACTGTGCAGCCACTTTAAATTGTAAAAAGTTTTTATATCCTGGTATTTTAGCAAGATCATCAAGTGGTCCTTGTAGTGTTGTTAAATCAATAATTGTATCCACAGGTCCATATAGTTTACTAATATTAGATTTTAATAAACCAAGACCATCTATTTTACCAACTTGTCTGACTGATTTACCTAGTTTGTCTGGTGTAATTCTATAAGCAAGTTCAGCTGCTTCTTTAGTTTTAAATAATTGTCCTGTTCTAACCATAAGCTCACCTAAATTATCAAACATCATTTTGTTTGCAGAAGATGTAGATAAGTTAGATACAGTTTGTAATACTGTGTTTTTCATATTGTTTTCTGCACCTAATAGTTTTCTTATTACATCGGGTAACTCTTCACCTGTAGCTAATACGTCATCTACTTTTAATTTCTTTTTAGAAATTTCTGTAAGAGTTTGTATGGGATCTCTGTTATCTGTTTTTGCAAATCTTAATATGTCATTAACTTCATCTTTAGCTAATTGTTCTGTTGCTTGTTTTAAAGTTGTGCCATCTCTTTTAGCCATTTGAGTAGCTGTTACTTTCATACTTCTGTTTTTTTTAATAACAGTTTTCATAAAATCCATAGCATCTTTAAATATTTTAGAGTCTTCAGCCACACTGTAATTAGGATTTGTAAATATAGAGTAAGACTTTCTCATATAACCTTTTATATTTTTTAATAATTCATTTTTAATTAAAGAATCTTTTGGTAATATTTTTGCAAAAGTATTTTTTACTTCCATGATCTCATCGTTAAGAAGTTTTGCTGTAGATTGTAATTCTTTTGGTAACGCTTTTAATTGTCTTTGACCCTTAAAATATTCTAACACATCATCAAGATATTTATCCATCGATGCAGGTGAAGTTAATTTAGTATCATACATTTTGTTAGCATTTTTAGCTAATTGATACGCTTTCTTTTCTATACTTTCTAATAACTTTTCTACAATTCTAGCTCTTTGTACAATTTCTTTTTCACCTCTAATTGTAATTGCAGACATTTCTGGTGTATCTTTACCAATAGATCTTAACCATGACAAAGCATTGTCAACTTTTTTTAATGTTTTTCTTATAGGGTCTGATGATTGTACACTAAACATTCTCCAGTCTTTGTACTCTGGTAACTCTCTAACACCTGGTAATTTTTTAATTTGTTGACCTATAAATCTTGGCGCTTCTTTTGTAGCTTTAGCAAGTTTAGGTAATACAACAGGATCCATTGCAAGTAGTTTACTTGCAGGATTAATAACAACTGCGTTTGCTGTTTTGGCTCCAATACCAATTACCTTACCGGTAGTCCATAATCCGTACCGCGCTCCAAGATTCAATCCTCTACCTACCAATGGTATACCACCACCAATAATTGCACCCTCTTGACCATACTTTAATTTATTTACAAGTCTAGCTGTAGCTAATTCTCTACCTGTTAAACCCTCTTCATCTACTTTTTTTGTAAATAGTGTTGGACGATCCGCGTCTGAGAAAGCCATATCAGTAATACTTAAAGCTAAACCACCTTTACCGACCCGCGTTGCAAGACTCGTTGATGCAGCAACTGTATTTCTAATATATTTGTTTTTTATTTTACCAATAGTTTTATCTATGTATTTAGATAGATTTCTAACGTTTTTTATTTTACTAGCATTACTTAAAAGTTTTAATGCAACTGTACTCGGTATACCATATTGACCAACAATTGATGTAAGATCTCCTTGCCATGTGTTAGGATTACCATGCTCTAATAAAAATTTTCTAGTGGCACCATCTAATTTATTTGTTAAATTAGTATCTAAACCTTTATCTATTCCAGCTGTTACAAATTCTAATAAACCCTTAACAGCTCTTACAGGTCCATCTATAATACCTCTATCTAATTCTTTTGCTAAATCTTTTTGCTCGTCAGTTTCTTTAAAACCTTTTTGAAATAATGGGTTCTGTATACCTTGTTTTTCTGCTTGTTTTTCTGCTTGTCTTACGCCTACACCAAGTGTTGGTATAAATCTTAACCATGATAATGGATTATTTACAGCTTTTGCGGCTTTGTCTAATACACCCGCATCTTCTGCGTCTTCGATAACTTTTAAAAAGTCCTTTTCTTTAGGAACTTTAAATGCTGAAAATTCACTGGACATGGCTTACGCCTCCTGTGGTAGAACTAATTGAACCTGATATTTTAGATTGAAAGCGTCTACATCCGCTTGTGTTCTTATTTCTGCAAAGTCGGCTAATGCTTCATAGCTGTTTGCAAGTAAAGTTACAATGTCATCGCTTATTTCTTTTGGAAGTCTTGCTCTAATTTCATCGTAACTTAATTGTGGTAGATCTTGTTTTGGTTGTGTTGTACTCATTTCTTCTACATTTACGTCTGTAATACCTTGTGGTGTTGCTGTCATCATATTAACATCAGTTGTAACTGCACCACCTTCAGCAAATTGTTTACCAAATTGTTGAGTCATGATTGCTAGGTATTGAGCTTGTAACTCTGCTAATCTTGTTAGATAATTTGGTGAGTCTGGGCCAACACCTTCTTGTTTTATTTGTTTTTTAGCTGCTCTATTTGCAGCTTTAATTAATTCACCTTGAGAACCAAGTTTAAAGAAGTCTGACACATCACCTCCTTTAATTAAATAATATTCTTTGTCAGTATTAAATTGAATATCAAGATCAGATAGTTGTTTTTTCTTAGTTGCCTCATCTAGTTCTGCATTATTGTTAATGCTCTCTCTTTTAACTTCATAAACTGCTTCAAGCGCTCTTAGTTTTCTAGCAAACTCACCTTGTGCTTTTGCCATTCCAACATCCATTTCTACTTGTGCACCTGTCAATGCTGCAACTTTTTCATTTCTTAATTTTTCTGCCTCTCTTAAATCTTCTAATGATTTTGCTTCTCTGGTATCTATTGACCGTCCAATATCTACACCTAATTCAGCAAGAGGTTTTGATACTGTTGCAAGTGCACCTCTAAATCCTCCACCTTCAGAAGGTCTACCTAATATATCTAAACCAGCACTAGCGATTCTTAAATAATCACCAGTTGTTAAAGCTCTAGGTTGTCTTCTTTCAGGCATAGGAATTTTTTCAGAAATAGATTCATAGATATCCATCACCCCACCGTTTGACTTACGCACACGGCCGCCTCTAAACATTGGTCTTCTTAATACTATACTCATTATCGCTGGCCTATTAAACTTCTTACAGCTCCACCCAATCCAGCAGCACCAATACCTAATCCTAGTAATTGTTGCGTTGTGCTTGGCGGAGGTGTTGATTGAACTTGTGTTGCAGCTGGGAATCCACCTATAACAGATGCTAACTGTGGTCCTATTAATCCTAGTCTAGTGTAATCACCAAACGCTGCTTCTCTAGCTTGCTCTTGATCTGCTGCTAGTCTTGCTTGGTCTAGTTGTCTTTGTTGTGCTCCTAATTGAGTTTGGAAAGTTCCTAACCCTTGTCTGTTTGCAAGGTCTTGATTTCTTCTGTTTACTGCATCTTGAAATGCTTGTTGTCTTAATTGTGATTCTAATGTAGCTCTTGCAGCTGCACCTGTTGCTTCAAACTCACCAATTGCTGCTGCTTCTCTACCACCACCAAAAGCTCCAGATCTAACTGCTGAATCTCTTAATGACATTAAACCTTTATCTTGTTCTCTTTGTAAAGCTGTTAATGAAGCATCAATAACATCTTGTTGATATGGTGACATGAAAGATGCAATCGAACCCTCTTGTTGAGCTGTTCCTGCACCTGTGCCTACTAAATTTCCAAGCTGTGCTGCTGCTTGTTGTGCACCTGTTTCTAATGCTGATTGATCCGCTACAAAACCTCTACCTGTATATGTAGATGTAGGTAATGCTTGATTTAATAATCTTAAACCTTCATTAGTTATACCAAGACCGGCTGACTCTACAAATGGTTCTCGTAACTGTCGTGTTATTGTTTCAGCCATTAACTTTGTGCCTCCAGTTTTTTCATAGTATCATACATAAGGTCTGCACCTTTTTGTACACTACCACCACCAGCAGCTCTTACTGCATCTGCTGTAAATACAAATTCGTTTTTAGAAAGTCTTGCAGGGACGTCATCTGCTTTTTCTTTTTTACCCATAGGTACAAATCCACCACCTCTTAGATCTAATTCATTACCACCTAGATTCATAAGCCCACCTTCTTTTGCTTCTACTGGTTTTTTTCTACGCATATATTGTTTAAAATCTTCCATTAATTTGTCTCTGCTTCTCATTTGATCTTCTTGTTGTCTTTTTCTCATGAATTCTTTAAAATCTTCAACAGTGCCGCCATCGGCTTTAGAAAATCTTTTCTTACCTTTTTTATTCATTTCTAAAATTTTTTTAATTCCAGGATAATCTTTTAATTTACCTGTGCCTATTGTGATTATTTTTTTCTTTTTAATTACACCACCCTGTTTGTAAGAGTCACCAATCGGACCTTTGTCTATTGCCTCCATGTAGTCATCAAAATCCATAGCGATTCTACCAGCTGTCTCGTAATCATAACCTAGGTCCATTAACTCTTCCATTCTTTTTACATAATAATCTGGAGCTGCCATCTTGCCCTTGGTATCTTTTTCCATATCTGGTTTTTGAGTTTTGATCGGTCCACCTTTAGCAACACCTAATCTTCCTGCACCATATTCCATTCTTAAAAATTCATCTATATCAATAATAGGCATACCAGGTCTTTGTTCATTCATGTTGTATTTGTAATTCTCATACATTTCTATCTCATCATCACTATATCTACCTGGTTCATATCCAACTTGCATTGCAGCTCTGTCAGATGCAAACTCTTTTAACATCTCAAATTGTTCCTCAGTTAATTCAAATACTGGTTTGTTAAATAACATTAATGATAATTGATTTAAATCATCCATACCACTTGGATTAGAAACTTGTTCTCCAATAGGAACACCTTCTTCTTTCATTAAATATTCTGGTGTAATAATTTCTTCTTCCTCTGTTTCTAAAATATCCACATCTCCACCTTGTGCAAATCTTAACATAGGAACTGGAGCCATATTTCCAAAAGGTCTACCAAAAGCTGCTTCTACACCTGCGGCTGCTTGTTGTAAATCACCAGCTGTTATTTCATCATCATCTACAATTTCATATTCGTCTTCTTCTGTTTGTATTTTTAATTTTTTACCTTCAGGTTTTTTAATTTGTTTTGGTTTTTTCTTTGGTAATTTAACTTCTTCCATATCTTCTTCATCTTCAATACCATAAAATTTTTTCATTGCAGCTGTCATCGCTGGACTTCCACGCATCATTCTTCCTACTTCACCACCTCTTTTATATCCATATCTATCTAGCATTGCATTTGTTTCATCAGAGTCATATCCTGCGTTCATAAAAATATTAAAAATAGCATCTCTTCTAGCAGCTTTATCTTTTACACCTTGCTCTAATAATTTTCTGTTGTATTCTTCCAAAGCTTTTTCATTTAGCTCTGCTTGTTGCATTCCAAAATCTGTTGCCGCTTGACTACCGATTAATTTTGCTTGACCACCAAAAGTTTCTGGATTTGCCATGGAAGAAATACCTTCTGCAATAGACCTTGTTTGCTCACCGCTTTTTAAAGTTTTAGTTGCGTTTAAATAATCTGCTAGTCTACCATCACCCGCTGCAAGTTTACCAATTCCTGCATCTATTAGTTGTGGAGTTGCTGCAATTGCACCTGTTCTAAGCACATCTTTTAAATCTGCTTCGTCATCTGTAATACCTTTTGCTAAACCTGCTCTTAAAAAAGAACCCATAGCACCTTTAGCACCTAAAGCTCCTAATCCAGCTGGAGCTGTAAAAGGAAGAGCTGCTGCTATGTAAGGTATAAAAGGCCTTACCTCTTTAGGTATAATTTTTTTAATTCTACGTCTTATTCCAGAAAAAAATCCCATAGTTCCTTATATTATATTGTTGAAATGCAAGAAGGCAAGTCTTGTATATATGCCAGTATCGTGCATTTTACTTGTTTTTTTCTCAATCGTCAATCGCTGATGTTAAAGTCAGCGCCTATCTTTATCTCTTCTACAGTAACGTTTACATCTCTTCGTATATGCTCAGATTTGGTCTCTGTGCTTGGATTTTGCACATCAGCCATAGCTTCAGCATCAGACATGTATTCTTTTCCTGTTACTGTATTAGTTAAAGTAACCTCTGTTTTAGGCGTAATTACTGGTACCCTTTTACCATTAATTGTCTCATACCTTACAGAAGCTTCTGTTTCTACAAAAGGCATTATTTGTCCTCCCTGTTTATTTCTAGTACAGATGCAACAACATCAACAGCTCCACTAGCTGCTTGTACTTTTAATACTTCACTTTCCTCCATAATTAGAGGCTCTGATATAACTTGTTTGTTTTCATTAGCCGCTAAAGTTATTAAATTATCTATTACAAAAACTGTGCTTGAAGCATTTAACAATGTTACTTTAGCTGTAGCTGACGCATTATTATCTTCAGCTATTAAAATAGATTTAACAATTGCTCTTGAGTTTGAGGGCACAGTATATAAAACTGTATCAGCTGTGCTAGTTAAACTTAACTTTTGATTTCTATATATATTTGCCATTAACCTAATCCTAACCAAGTAAATCGTTCTTGGTCTTCTTTTTGTTGTGTTAAATAAGTTGAGTTTAACTGTTCTATAATTGCAGCTAAAGCTCTGTTAATTTGTCTTTGATTATCTTCACTATATTCTTTTTTAGGTTCTGGTAATCTTACTACTACTTTTGTCATTATCGTCTCCCATCTGGTTGTAGGTCAGCTTGAAATGTACCAAATCTCCACGATTCTGCTGCACCTGTATTTTCTATTTTTATAGCTGCATATCTGCCTCTTGCTCTAGTGTCAACTTTAGTTGTACTAGAGTTAACTGTAAAAGGACTTAATGTCGTATTTGTATTTGGATCTGCTGGATAATCAGCCACAGATATTGTTATCGTAGCATCACCTTGTAAAATTTTAAAGTTAGGTAAAAATCTTCTCATGGCTAAAAAGTATTCTGCTGCACCTTGATCAGTTTGTAATGAAAAATCGTATGATTGTATAAAAGATGTAAGTGTTGTAACACTACCATCTGGATTTACTTGATCGGTCCCCGTTTCGTGTTCAAATAATACGCTTTTACCTAATCCCGTTTCGCCGATTACTGATGGAAACGTACCTGTGCCTGAACTATCATAAGCTGTTGCGTATGGTTTAGGATATACAAGAGAATCAATCCAAGTTGTTCTAATAGAATTTGTATTAACACCTGTATACCAATTACCCATAGGTAAAGGATTATTAGTTACACCATAATTATAAACTACATATCTATTATTAAACGAAGATCCTGATGTAGGATACCACCATGTAACTTCTGTAAACAAGTTATTAATTCCAGCAGTTACTTGTTGTCCTTTTGTGGTGTCAATGTCATCATAAACATAGTCTTCAACAGAACATGGTAATGTGTTTACTGTACCATCAAACGAGAAGAAACCATTAGTCCCCATCCAATATGCAACACCATCAATTTCAATTGCTGCATTTTTACCTATCAAACCACAGTTTGTACCAACCTGTTCGAATCCAAATGTAAACGGAGCTCCAACAAATTTCATAGTATATAAAGCATTATCAGTCCAAACTAGAATGTTTTCTTTTGCAACTAAAGCTCCCATAATTTTTGTACCATCTTGTAGTCTTTGCGAACCTGCTGTGTTTGTTGCTAGAATCGCATAGTCATTTATATCTTCTTGTTCTGAAAATCTTATAAACATATCATCTTGTGTGGTAGCTGAACCAATGGTTGTTTCAGTTCCAAAGTGAATTAAGTGTCTTGTAGTAGGTGATATTAATGTAACTCTAGTTGCAGTTGGATTATTTGTTGTTGCGAAACCAGAAGTAGATGTAGAAGCTCTTACACTTAATCGTGCTGAATCACCAGCGTTCCATGTAAATGTTTTACCATTTGCAATTGTTGCAACTAATACTTGACCAAAATTACTTAAAGACCAAAGTCCAGGTTCAAGTGTAATTGTACCAGCATCAACAGCGTCACCCCAGCCACTAAACTCTGAAGCGTTTGTAACTGTTGCACCATCCGAATGTATTGCGCTTGCTGTCCCTTTTTGTGCTCTAGAAATTCCTGTTAATTCAGCACCAGCTACACCAGTATAAGTTATCAATTCATTAGCGATTGCTATCGTTCCACCTGCTGATGGAAAACCTGTAGTAGAAGCTAAACGTATTTGTGTAGCAGATCCATTGTTACCGTTTGTGTCCGCGGCCAACGCTCCATCAAGCGTTGATGTTTGTGCACCTTGAACTGTACCACCGTATTGACTAATACCATAACCATAACCATAAGTTTGAGCAGCCGGACCTACTCTTTCATAAGGTTTTAAATCTACACTACCACCTGATGCAGCTGAACCTGAACTTGTAAATGTAATTGTAAAAGTTGTACTTGTAGGTGTTGTTATAACTTGAAATAGTTTGTCTTCAAAATCAGAAGCATTTAATCCTGTGCCACCTGGTAAAGTTACATTGTCAAATAAAATAATATCACCTTCTTCTAAATTGTGTGCAGAAGATGTGGTAATTGTTATTGTAGTTGTACCATTAAATGTAAATGTAGCTGATGAAATTGTAGATCCTAAAGGAGTAATATCAAATAACTGACCCTCAAAAAATAAAAGTAAAAATTTATCTGTACCAATTGCAATGTATCTATTGCCTTCAGTATCTACAAATGCATGTTGTTTTCTAGCAACACCAACCATTGAATCTGTAAGTAAAGATTGCCAACCACCCACTTTTTCAGGTAGTCCGTATCTCCATCTAACATTATCAGAATCTGTCCAACGACCAACAGCGCCGACGCTTGTATCTTGTTTATCAACTCCTGGTGCGAATTTGATTTGAGTAAGAGCCATCTAGTTAGCTCCTATGCTGTGTTAGTTTTTAGTTGCCAGCCCTTGTTAGAACCAGTGTAAAAAAGTGTGACTGATTGATTGTTTGTTGTAAGATCTATTGAGGCAGCTGTCCCTTGAATTTTATCTGATCCGTTTGGTGCCACAACACATTTGTTAGTTCCAAAACCATTAGATGCTGATACATCCATAATAACTATTTCATCACCCACTGCTCCTGCAGGTAAAGTAATTGTTACAATATTAGCTACCGTGTCCACACCTATTTGATCACCAGGAACTGCTGTGTATGCAGTTTTACTTGCAGCTGTTACAGTTGTAAATCCTTTTTGCAACATACCTAATGATGTTGCTGGTACACTACCTCTAGAATAAACTAAAGCTGTTGCACCTTCAGGAAGAGGTACTTGTGTAGATGCACTTTGACCTGTTGTTAATAAAGTTACAGTGTAGCTGTCACCAGCTCCACCTCTAGTAGTTCCATCCTCTACAAAAAATACTCTGTTTGCATTACCACCTGTTGTAGATGCAGGCATCGCTAAACTTGCATTGCCAGATAAAGTTCCTACAACTTTAATGTAAAGATTTTTACCATTCGCGCTCGCCGATCCGTCAGCCAAGCTTAATGTAGTTGTGCCAGTGCTTAAAGTTACTTCTACATAACCTGACACTGCTTGTTGTAATAATTGTAAATTAGTATTTGTAATTGTACCCCATAGACCAGCTTTTTCACCGGTTGCTACAAGTTCTAATGATAAATCTGTTGAATAAGTTGATGCCATATTAATAAGGTTTTATTGGTGTCCAAACCATTGTTGCTCCTGGTACTATGTCGTTCCACGTAATAACTCCTGGTTCTACGGTATCTAATGTTAACTGAGAACCTGTAGGACTTATATTTGCGTCAGCTGTTATTGTAACATTACCTGTCGCCAAGGTCAAGTCAACACCTGAAGGTAAAACTTCTGTGTTTATAACAACTGTTGCAGTGCCTGTATTTAATGTAACTTGAGATCCTGTAACAGTGTGATCTACATCTGTTCTAATACTTAAAGTACCAAGACCTAAAGTTACTTGATTTGCTGTTAAATTTTCAGTTACAGCGTCTGCAATAATACCTACACTGCCTATAGTGATATTTACCTGATTGCCAGTTACCGATACGTTTACATCTGAATCGGGCCCTGATGTAGCAAATGGTAATGCTGATATTGCGTCAAATCCTAAACTCATAAATTTCCTTAAAAGGGGACAGTAGGTATGTGGTGGTGTACTGTCCCCATCTAAAGATTATATCATCGTTTAAACCAAGAAGGAAGACCTAAATGTGGACGCTTGTCAAACATATTATCCTTCGCTCCTGGAGTTTTACGATTGTTATAATGCAGAAAAACTTGTACGCATTCTTTGCCTTTGAATTTTTCTCTCCAATGTTCTAGCTCACAGCCAGAATAAACCAGCATATCGCCTGGTTTTAAATCTACCTTGATACCTTTCTTACCAACTTCTCCAGATGGCTCTAAATATATTGGCCAATCATCGCCGCCTAAATTCATGGTCGTAGATATCTCACAACTAAATCTATCTTTGTGTCTTTTTAAAATATCACCTTTTTTGTAGATCCGTGCATATGTATACGCTGGATATAATTTTAATCCTGTTGCTTTTTCCATATCTGGTAGACATTTTAATAGTAATGTTTCCATAGCCATGTTTGCATATTGAGAATAGGTGTTTGGTATTTGACCATCTGGTTCTTCGTAATATCCAATGATAGTTTCAAATGGTGAAAAGTACCTAGATTGTCTACAAGTATCATAAACTTGTTTTTGCATACAAAAATAATTTCTAATAAAAGCTGCTAAATCTTTTGATATAGCTTGTTTAATAATTGTATACTTTTTCTTTTTAAACATCTTTTGCCATTTCTTTCGGAACAGCTTGTATATTCCAATGTATAAATCTAAATGGTTCAATACCAAAGTCTACTGCATATTCGTGCTCTAAGTATCCTGGAAATATAATTAATGTTCCAGGTTTTGGTTTAAGATGAAATTGTTCGTGACCTGGCCATATACCTTTTAAGTCTGGTTTCATTTTTAATTTTGTGCATCTTGCACCAGTCTTTGGTTCGTGAAATACTGGATAAGAAGTTTTATCACTACACTTTAAAAAATAAAAACCTGATACGTGTTGATTCCAATGTATGTGTGCTGAATGATGTCCACCACCTTTTTTAGCAAACTCTTGTACCCACAGCTCACTAAACATAGTTGTATATTGTGACATGTCATAACCTTGGTGATCTAAATACTCCCAAGATTTTTGACCAACATAATTTCTAAAATCTAAAAAATCATTATCCATCGTAAGTGGTGTTGAATGATATGATCTTCCAAAGTCACCATGCTCTTTTATAAATTTCTTTTCTCTGTTTCTTGCATCTTTGATATATTTATTAGATGCTTTATTTAAAGACTTAACAAACTCTGGTTTTTCCTCATTCCATATTACAGTTGGAAAATAACTATTTATAAACATTATTTAAAAGGCCTCCCTAAATGCCATACCACAAGACTATATCTTGTGCCTGATGTTACTGGTTTAACTCGATGCCACACAAAACTAGGAAATACAATAATAGATCCTTTTGGTAATATCTCTTTACATTGTATTCTATGCTTTGATTCGTCTCTCATATGTGGATCATAGTTTCTAAAATCAAATTCTAATTCACCACCTTTGTATTCTGAACCATCTGTTAACTGACAAGTCATAGACAGCTTTCTAATTTTACCATGGTCAGGATCATTTTTATTTTTTCTTTCATAAGGTTTGTCCCAACTATCACAATGCCAATCATAATATTGATTTAATTTATATTTTGTAAACTGACAAGACTCACTTCTGTCCCAATCAAAGTTCCAACCAGCATTTCTATTTGCCTCGTGAACATATGGATGTAATTCTTTATATATCCAAGTATCATTTAACCATACTAAATCAGAGTTTCTTTTTCTTTTTAAATCTAATACTTCTTCTTTTTTTAATTTTCTATCACCATATCCACCAGTTCTAGCCATTTCTTCTTTTTGTGCATTTGCATAAGCTATTACATCATCACAAAACTTTGGTGTAAGGACACCACTAAAATACCAATAATAATTAGATATATTCATAAGTTATAGTTTGTACAAAATTTAAACTATCCTTTTGATTATTAGTTAAGTAATACATATTAGTTGATGGAAACATTATAAATTTATTGTTTGTAAGTTCTATGTCCCAACTTCTACCTTTACGTCTGTTGTCTTCAAAATGTATCCGAACTATACAATCTTTGACTTTTACACCATATAATAATGTAAAGTCTGGAGAGTTCCTCAAATCTACTGGATCAATATTAAGTAATGGAATTGTAGTTTCCGCAGGTTTATAAATGTTACCCCACGTTTTTTTGTTAACTAAATTAATATCATACTCAAGACCAACGTGATCTCGCATATATGTATTTAACATATCCCAAGTTCTTGAAAATGGAAATTGTTTGTTTTGAATTACTGATTGTAAGATGTCGCCTGATAATTTATCTCGGTCAATGTCCCAATCTTTAGGCATTGCCACATCACCAAAATATAATGCTTGTTCGCTTAATACTTTCTTTTGCATACCACCACCATTTTTAATTTATGCGTTTCTGTCTGTCAAGTCCCAAGACTGGCCTGATTCATTCCAAACATAACACCAAGAATGTGTCCCAGCTTCGTTTTGTGAAATTTGTTCTGCAGTTAATGCTGGAGCATCACCGATTGGTGATTGCCATCTAGCATCAGTTGTATTTTTTACCCAAGAAGCGTAAGGTTTTTTAGGCCAAAAGATTTGATTATCTTCGTCCCAAGTATAACCTATACCTGCGTAGTTTCCTCTAAATGCTTTTGAATCGTCACCTGATGAATGTTTATTTTGTGATGTATTATATGAAGTTTGAATCCACATTTGTGCAGGCCAATTATTGTGTGTTTCTAAATATTGTTGACCTACTGATTCATCCTCAACACCATCAGCGTTAAGCATATCAGAATTATTCAAAGTTAATACTTGAATAATTTTTCCGTTAGCTCCTAATTTTGCAAAATGTGCCATAATGTTTCTCCTTATATATTAATTTTAATTACCATTCAACTATTGATATTTATACCTTATTATTACTATACCTGAACCTCCAGCTGCTCCTACAATAACTGAAGGGTTTAAACTGGAATTAGGATAAAAACCACCACCACCTCCACCACCTCTATTAGCAGTTCCTGCTGTGGCGGCTCCTCCTGCTGTAGCACCATTTCCTCCTACACTTGATCCTCCTGCTCCAGCTGTAATACATTGAAAACCACTTCCTCCACCTCCACCTGCATAAGCAAGTGGACTACCTGAAATAGAAGTTGTAGCTCCTGCTCCACCAGCACCTCCAACAGAAGTAGAAGAAGCTCCTCCTGCTGCTGTTGCACCGCCTCCACCACCAGCTCCATAGTTTGTAGTATTAGTTCCTGAACTTCCTGAATTGCCTTGTGATGGATTAACAGGAGGAGTGTTTCCTGTTCCTACAGGTTGAGCATCTACAGATCCTCCACCTGATCCTCCTGGTTGTCCTCCCTCTGGTGCTGGAAATGCACCAGGAGTACCATCTGTTGCTCCTCTACCACCACCTGTAGAAGTTATTGTTGAAAATACCGAATTTGAACCTGCTGTTGCAAGACCTCTATTGTCTGGAGGTGAAAAGGGTGCACCTGATCCTCCTGCACCAACTGTTATTGGAAAACCTGTTGCTGTAACTGATATGTCTCCTGCTCCATCCAATGGACTAGCTGTGTAAGGAGTTGTTGGAGATTTGTCTTCTCTAAATCCACCAGCACCACCACCTGCGGCTCTAACTGATCCACCACCTCCACCTCCTGCAACAACCATATATGAAACTTGATTGTTTGTTGGTATATTTGATATTTGTGAAACACAAAAAGTTCCTGGTCCCGTAAAAGTATGAATTTTGCAATTTCCACAAGTTGTTATTGTACCACCTGTTGCTGTTACAAATAATTGTCCTGTTGCATTAGAAGTTGAATCTTGAACATTTTTCCAACCTTCAGTGTCGTCTACATAAACAAAAGTTAATGATTGACCTTCTGTGTTTGCTGCAAAAGAAGCAGCCACTCCACCTATTTTTTGTGATCCATTGGGTGTTATTGTTAATGCATTATTTTGAAATGTATTTGTATAATCAACAACAGAAACAATATTTCCTGCAGTTCCTGCTGGTAAATTCATTGTAAATGCACTAGAAGATGTATCTGCAAAATAACCTTCTCCACTAGCTGCTGTAAATGTAGATGTTTTAATAGATCCAGTTTGCCAATTAACAGCACCTGTTGCTCCAAAACCATTTGCAGTTCCATTGTTTGTAATTGTAGCACCAGCAGGGATTGTGAATGTGTCTCCACTATCTCCTAATTGTGTTGTGCCACATGCTGCTCTTGGACTAATTTTATTTACTTTTATTTCACTCATAATTTACCTATGCAATTTTATACCTTATTATAACTACACCACTACCTCCAGTACCAGCGGTACAATTATTATTAACTCCACCACCGCCACCACCAGTATTAGCTGTTCCATTATTTGAAGAACCACCAGAATTAGATCCATCTCCACCACCACCAGTTCCACCTGAAGCAGGAGAAGTTCCACCTGATCCACCACCACCTCCAGCTCTTGCAACTGGACTTGCTGTAATACATGATGTTGCTCCAGCTCCACCAGCACCACCATTATTTGTGCCAGGTGATCCTGATCCTGCAGCAGTAGCTCCACCTCCACCTCCTGCACCAGTTGCTGGATTTCTTCCTGCACCTCCAGGATTACCTTGTGCTGGAGTTGTAGGAGGGGTGTTTCCTGCAGCACCAGATGCAGTATTTCCTCCAGATTGTCCACCACCTGAACCACCAGCTGCTGCACCGCTACCATGTCCAGATCCTGGACTTTTATTACCACCACCTCCACCTGCAGCAGTAATTGTTGAAAATGTTGAACTAGAACCATTACAAGCGTTTCCACCACTTGATGTAGATGGTGTAGTTCCTGCTCCACCTGCTCCAACTGTAATTGGAAAAGCTGTTGCTGTAACTGTAACTCTGTTTGGTGAGTTTGGATAACCATCAAGTGGACTTGCAGTAAAAGGTGTTGCTGGTGATTTTAATTCTCTATATCCTCCGGCACCGCCACCACTACCTTTATTTCCTCCTCCTCCACCACCACCTGCTACAACTAAATAAGATACTACGTTATTTGCAGCACAAACTGCTACACCACTTACACAAAATGTTCCTGGACCTGTAAATGTATGAATTCTACAAGTTGGTGTATTAGTTATAGTTCCACCAGTTGCTTGTATAAAATCATTACCTGGTGTTTTAAATAAATTATCTTGAACTGATCTCCAACCAACTGTTGCATCTATATAAACAAAAGTAACTCCTTGGCCTTCTGTATTTAAAACAAGACTTCCGTTAGCAGCACCACCATTAATTTTTTCTCCACTTGCTGGATTAATTATAGCTGCATTGTCATCAAATGTGTTGTTGTAATCTTGAAAAGCAACAACAGCACCAGCAGAACCTGATGGAAGTGTTGCTTCAACCTCTCCACTTGTTGTATTTATAAAATAACCTTCACCATCAGAAGCACTAAAATCTGTTGTTTTAATACTGCTAGTTTGCCAATCAACTACTTGACCTGCACTACCAAAACCTGATTGAGTTGCACCTGATGCAAGAGCCACAGTACCACCACATCTACCAATTGTAACTGTTGCGCCACATACAACAATTGTATTACCAGCTCCTGATCCTACCGTTGTTGTTGATCCACATTTTTTAATGATGTTTGAATCATCTGAAACTTTATTTATATTATCTACTTTAATTTTACTTGTCATAATTATTGAAATTTGTACCTTATTATTACTATACCCGAGCCGCCAGCTCCAGAATTAGTTGTTCCAGGGGCACATCTTGTTATAGCTCCACCACCACCACCAGTATTAGCTGTACCACTTCCTCCTGATTGTCCTGGATGACTTGGACCAGGAGTGTTAGATAATCCATTTCCACCACCACCAGCTCCACCTGCTCCTTCTGTACCATCACCATTCCACGTACCACCACCACCACCAGCATAAGTAACTGAACTTGCGTTAATTTCTGTTGTAACTCCAGCTCCACCCGTCATACCACCAGCCGGCGCTCCAGGAGTTGGAAAAGCTGTAGGAGTAAAAGGTGTTCCTGTTGCTCCAGCACCACCGCCACCACCACCAGCTGTAAATGCAACTGCACCGTCATTACCTTCTCCACCTGAATTTCCTTGAGATGGACTGACAGGAGGTGTATTACCTGCTCCTCCTGCAAATTTAGCTGTAGGTGAAGGATAACCTTGTATTCCTACAGATCCTCCTCCTGAACCTCCAGCAACTCCAGCACCATTATTTCCAGGTCCACCAAAACCTCCACCACCACCTGTTGATGTTACTGTAGAAAATGTAGAAGGGTTTCCTGCACCACCTGGATTACCATTAGGAGGATTAACAGCTGCTGCTCCACCAGCTCCAACTGTAATTGGAAAAGATGCTGCTGTTACTGTAATTTCTGTTCCTCCGGGATTACCATTTAAGGGACTAGCTGTATATGGAGTAACAGGGGACTTATATTCTCTTAAACCTCCAGCTCCACCTCCACCACCAGCTCCACCATCTCCAGCTCCTCCACCAGCTCCTCCTGCTACTACTAAATATGAAACTACATTGTGTGCTGCAGGAGCGCCTACAGAACATACTGTAAAAGTTCCAGGGCCTGTAAATGTATGAATTTTACAATTTCCCGAAGTTGTGATTGTTCCACCAGTGGCTGTCACAAATGAGGCTGCTCTTTCATTAGAAGTTGAATCTTGAATATTAATCCAACCTTGTGTTGAATCTACAAATAAAAAAGTCACTGATTGACCTTTAGTGTCTAAAGCTAGATTAGTATTTACACCACCAATTTTATCTGTACCATTTGGTACAACTGTTAAATTATTAACATCCCAAGTAGCTGCGTAATCCGCTACTGATACTATTGCTCCAGCAGTGCCCGCAGGTAAATTCATATTAAAAGCTGAACCGGATGTATTTGCAAAAAATCCATCTCCATTTACTGCAGTGAATGTTGCTGTTTTAGGAGTTGTATTCCAATCAACCGTTCCTGTTCTGCCAAATCCTGTTTGAGTAGCGCCGCACGCAAGTGTAACTGCTGTGCCCGATCCACCTAAAGTTAAGGTTGAACCACTTTGTTTATCTATTGCATCTACTTCTATCTTTGACATTATACTATTACTAAAGTTCCTGTTACTGTTATTGTACCAGGTATAGTGATAGGTCCTGCAAGAACACCGTTCTCAACAGTTTGAGTACCGTCAATCGTACCTGCTTGATTTTTTATAAATTCATCAGGAGCCGTTCCGCCTCCGATGTATTGGATTCCATTTACTATTGCCGTCATAATTCCTCCTACGAACTAATTGTATCAATAAATGATGTAACAATATCTAAAGACGAAGCAGTGTTGCTTTGAGCTTTAAGTACATCACCATTTGCTAAAACAATTTTTGCACCGCCTTGAATTAGTTCGATTGCAGAGTTTGGTGGAACGCTAACTTCTTTTGCAATAAAGTGATCGTTTCCGCCATTTACAATCTGACAACTAGCCAAAACAGTTGAAGCGCTAGTATTACAGATTCTGATACCAATAACAGCATCAAAGTCCCCAGCAGTAATTAAAGTGACTGGTGATGTACCAACGTTTCTTTGTAAATTGTTTCTAAAATCTTGTGCCATATTTTTTTCCTATTTATAACGCAACAGCCATTGCAAGTGCAAAACCTGCTGAAGCTGCTCCTACTGGTGTACCTGTTGCGTCCAGATAAACCGATTTACTTGCTGGTAAAGTACAGAATACATCTTTAGTACCTGCAGAAAAGTTAACAGCTGCATCTGAATTAGAACTAGATATAACTGTAGTTCTAGTTAGATTAGCACTTGAACCATCTAATGTTCCAAGTCCAACTTCAAACTCTGTTGTACCTTGATTAAAGATACAATAGTAAGTTGTGTTGTTGTTACCTATACCTTGTGCAAAAGTTTCAAAACCAGTTACTGCTGAACCAAGCGCCATAGCACCTGTACCAGTAGTTGTGCTTGTTACTTTTACTCTGTCGTTTATTACCAACGCCATAAATTTTCTCCTTATGCCATACTAATAATTGCATTAGCCGGTGTAGTCGGATCAGGAAACGTAATAGTAAAAGTACCATTCGTTGCTGTCTTGTTTCCACCAAAATCTAAAACCACTACTAATCTGTTCGCTGTACCATCAACTGTATCTGTATTATAGATAGCTGCAAAAGCTGCTGTAAAAGATGCACTACTATAAACAACATTATCAAAATCAACTGAAGCAACTGCTGTTGAAGAAGCTACTCCAAGTCTTGTTAATGTTTTTACTGAATAGTTAGTACCACCTGTTGTATCTACTTCACCATTTCCAGTTCCTGCTAAATACACAGTTGACGATGTTGAATATGGATTAGTTGTATATAATGAAATTTTAAAAGTGTTTCCACCAGAAGCTTTAAAATTATGATTCGCTTCTAAGAGAGCACCTCTAAAACTATTTGGTATTATATTTGCCATATTATATTACTCCTTATTTATTACTTGATGGGTTTTCTGATGCCAGTACGGTACGAATAACACCATCAGCATATTCGTCTCGGCGTCTACGACCTTGTTGTTCAATCGCATACGAGTAAAGCGCTTTTTCATAAGCTCCTTGATAGTATTGTAACATATCCTGAGGACCTTTCAAGTATGCATATGTATTTACCAGACATGCATACAAAAGTAAATCTTGATATTTATTTGATAGATAAGTCCCAGCTGTGGCTGGAGCTGGACTAGAAGTTGTGTCTGTTATTGTTTCTGGCTGTTTATTATAAGCCAGTGTAATTTCATAAGTTTTGTCAGGAGTAGGAGCTAAAACCCAAAATTCTTCATCCCAGTTTGCGTAGTATTTTGGGATATCTACGGATTGAGTTCCAGGAGTAGAGTAATATTCTGCCATAAAAGTAGTGTCTCTTTGTTCTAAATAATATTGATTACCTGCTGTATCTTTTAACTGCACATATCTAATAAATCTTAAATCATCAGGAATAGTCACATATCTATTTCCAACAATACAGTTTGATGTTGCATAAAATCTATCCTGATCTGAATCTACTTCTCTATAAATTTTATTTTCTGAATTTTTAATAATTGTATCTAAAACAGAGTCAGATAATACGGTGCTACTAACCTCTGTATAGTCTCTAATATTAGTTCTTAAGTTGTCTAAAGTGTATGCCATTATGCGTTTACTACTCCTAATGTTACTGGTCCTGCGGAACAATTATCTCCACCACCTGATATACCACCTGTTGTAGCATTACTAGTGCTTGTTATATGAAAATAATTTATTGGTTGTGTCAAAGAATCTGTTGTTGTAGCTCCTGTAATAGTTCCTGAAGAATCTATCTGACCTAATGCAATTGTAAATCCATTTGCATTGTTTAAATCACTTACGTTATCAAAAGTAGGAATAGTTGCAAACTGTTGTAAATTTTTTATGTCATCAGGATTAACGCCACCAGGTCCAGACGTAGTTACAAGTGGTGCACCTCTAAATCTTACAGTTGATCCAGCAGCTCTTTGATGATCTTCTGAAAAAACATTTATATAAGTTGTTCCAGAATAAATAACAGTTGTAAATGGATTGTTATCTAAAAGTATTAAACTTGTTTTAGATGCAGGTTGTGGTCTTGGATTAAATAAAGCTTGTGGATCAGAGCCAACTGGTTTTGGTTCTAGTTGTGGTTGCTTTGGTTCGTATTCTGATGTGTGAACTAAAGATCCATTCCACTCTCTAACCATTTCAGTATATGGAAAAGCCATTCCTGATCTGTCAGAAATTGCTAATGATCTTTTACCTGATGCGTACTTAGCCATTATACTCCATCTCCATAAAATGTTTGTGGTGATATGAAACTAGACGTGCCTTGATTATCTGCATCAAGAGCTCTTAACATTTCACTTTCATATCTTCGTTCTAATTCTCCAGATCTATCTGGTGAAACTTTTTGACTTAAATAATATGCAAGACCTGAAATCATGCATGGATAAAATCTATTTACTACATCTGATGTATTATTATATGCGCCTACATCTTGTATTTTAGATAAATAATAAAAACAAAATTGAAAATTACTTGGTGTTGTAGAGTCAGATACACTTGAACTAGGTGTTGTATATAAAAATATACTTGGATTTAGTTTTCTTTCTACATAATATTGTGACGGTGTACCTTTAGCTAATTTGTTTGGTGTTGCTGAATATGCAGATCTATCTATTTTTGTAAGTGCAATGTCTTGTGGTGCTGTAGCATCAGAATTATTTCTGTAATATGCTTCTAATACTGTATCAATATCTTGTGGAAAATTTTCTGAATCAGATGCAAAACTATATTCTGCTTGTCCTTCTACTAACGGAACTTTTGCAAGTTTAACTTTCCATAAATGAACACCCCTGTTACCCCATTCTTGAAATAATATATTTAATGATCTTCTAGCAGATCTTAATTGATAACCTGTTCTCGTACCTAACACACCTGTTCTTTCGTAGGCCTCTTCTATTACTTCATCTATTTGTGGATTAAATTCTGTTTCACCAGAAGTAGGTGCAATAGTGAGAGCATTATTACCCATACCGCTGTGGGCAGTACAATAATAAAATAAATAAGGTGCCCCAGTTGTTCTAACTGGTGCAACATTAAAAGTTGTTTTTGCTCCTGAAGTTCCAGGAGTTCCTGTAGAAGTTACACCGGTAGTGTATGCTGTTCCTCCACCCCATGTTCCATTGTCTGTTGTTGAAAAAGCTATTTGATGTGTATCATTTGTTGAGTCAGACTGATCAAATATGTAAGTATTGCCTTCTTGTAAATATAAGACAACATTAGCCTCTCCGTTAATATAATATTTATTACCGGTGCCGTATTTGTTAGTCCCCGTTGCTACGGTTACTTTGTAAGTTATTGTAGCCACTTAAAACTCCTATCCAAATAGAAATGTTACTTTATTAACGTTAGTTAAAGTAGCGTGTAGATCTGTTTCGAATCTAATTCCATCTCCTGGAATTTCAATTTGATAAGTAGTTTCTTGACCGGCAGTAGATGCACCTAGTGGTGTATCAAACACTGCTTTTGATGTTCCAGAACCTCCACCATCTTTTAACTCAATAGATCCTGCTGTTGTAT
>Ga0209348_1000301_pt1 | contig 27336 bp, 25 predicted proteins | sample ETNvirenome_2_30_FD_184065 | JGI IMG/M metagenome (GOLD analysis project Ga0209348, IMG submission 184065) | Marine viral communities from the Pacific Ocean - ETNP_2_30 (SPAdes) (version 2) | ecosystem: Environmental > Aquatic > Marine > Oceanic | place: Pacific Ocean | collected 2013-06-22
CGGAGGCCACTACGGTTACTCCTCGTTCATGAGCGCCCGCTAAATTCTTTGCTTGCCTGGTTCTACCCCAACTAGTTGGGTTTCTAAATTCTGTGTTTGGTGTGGTTCTTGTAAAACCCTTTCCTGTTGCTGCCATTTTTTTAATCTCCTAAATTAATTAATCAAATTTTTTAAATTTATCTTTATATTTTTGTGTTAATTTTTGCGAAGCTCTCTTTTTGTTTGCTCTCTTCGCCTTTAACTTTACAGACTTTTTAGTATAATATCGTCTTTCTTTTAATTCATCAAACAATCCAGATTTCTTACATTTTCTGGTAAACTTCTTTATCATTCTCTCTACTTGTGACTGATCGTGAATAACTACTTCTACATGTACTGGTGTTCTTCTGCCCATTTCTTTTTTCCTTTACTTTAAATGTTGCCACTTTTGGCCGGCCAGGCCAAATAAACCACTTATATCTACTCCCGCGTCGGTGGGATCCCTACCGGACATTGGCCCGTGGGCAGGCGAAGATCCAGGGGTGCCTGAAGTTTTTAAAGGTTCTGTTCCCTCAAATACATTTGCCATCTTTGTGCTCCCCATTGCATTCAGCATCTTCTTTTTTGTTTCTAAAAGTTTTCTTCTTTTTGATTCGCGGGCTTCTTCTGCGGCCGCCTGAGACTCTCTTTCATCAATTTTTGTTTCTGGGCGGGACTCTACTAGGACCTGCTGAGCTTTTGTGATCCCAAAGGCTACTTCCGCTACCAAGTTTGATAAGACACCTTCTTCAAAAAGAACTTCTTTGACGCACTCTTTTATAATATTTTTTAGTTCTGATTTTTTCATTTTTCTCCAAACTTGTACAAAAAGTTATCTATCTGCTTTCTGACTGTGTCTTCTTTTGTGAGAGTATTTGAGAGGTCTTTTGCCTCAGTCATCATAAAAGCTCCGGGAGTTGATGGGTCCGAAACCATATCAAAACAAATCAACTGAAAATCGTCTTCTACCATTGTCACCCCATTGCTTTCTGATACCGACCCCATGCCTCTGGAAGAAATTCCAAGCTTGCATCCAGCATTAACCAATTCTTGCAAAACTTTTCCAGAAGGCGTGTTTAAGACTTCAATCTTTCCCATACATTTGTTGTCTTCCATCCATATCTTTGTAACAAGATGAGAAGCATTCGCTAGATTAATCACACTTGTGTCTGGATGGTCAAGCTCTCCTAGGGCTCTCCTCTCCTCAACCATAGTCATATAATTTGTCACTTCTCTTTCCAATATTGCATGAGGGTATATTCGGCCGTTGCCGTTTTGAGTTTCCGACATCTGCATAACTCCAGACAAAATACAAAGGCTACCTTCTGCTACCCTTCTTTTTTCGTCTTCTGTTAAGAGGTCCTGGCACACTCCTCCTTCACACAACTCATAGTATTCTCTTAATAGTTTCATATTTCTCCTATTCGATCGCGGGGGTCACCCGCGTCGTCTACTTTCCGTTGCAACAACGTCTTACTGGCTGTAATTTCCACTTAGCTGTCATCTTTACGCTCCTTTTCTTCCATTTCCACCACCTTCTTAACGTTTAGGCCATAGTCAGTTATCATCATGGTACCAACATATGCTGATGCAGATGATACACATCCCAACAAAAAGGCGGTTATAAAAGAATCATCAAAATTAAATAGTTGAGTGTAGTCCTTTACGGACCATAAAAATATACCAACCCAAAAGCCTGTGCACATAGGGCACTTAAGCAATTGCCCTAACTTTCCTGATTTTGGGCGGATTGGGTCGAATATCTTTCCGTATACTAAAATTTGAGTAAGGCCATACGAAATAAGGCAAAACCAGATAAATGTCATTAATCCTCACTTTCATCTTCCCGGATAAGAGAATAATTATACTGAAAACCGTATGGTCGGACTTTAGAGTCCAGGGATCCCTTTGTATCCGAATGTGGCACATCTCCTAATTCAGTTGAATCATCTTCCCCAGGAGTAAGCAAGTGGTCAAGACGGTCGTCATCAAATTCTGAAGAATTTGTGAAGTATGGTCTCTCTTGGTTTATATATTCATGAAGAGTGTAGAGTAGGGCCTGAGTTTGATCGATGCCTGGAATTTCTGACTCAGTAACGTCTGCCTCCATGGAACCAAATACATTGCCGCCTCGTACAGTAGAGCGAGATATAACTCCCTTTTTTGCAAGAAATTTAAACATACGATCCTGTGCGGAATAAACTTTGTCACTCATTGACTCTTTTGGAAAAGTTAAGCACTTGTTCTTTTTCGGCAACAAAACAATATCTATGTCTTCATGGTCTAGGATTATTATATTCCCATCAAGAGTTCTTCGGGCCCGTAGTTTGACCCGAGGATCCATCTCTATTTTTGCTCTAATCTCCATGATTCTCAATTTCCTCTAAAATCTGCTGAACATTTAATACTACTTCTATAGTTTTCATATCTATTTTTGACTCTTTTGTTGAGATTAGAACTTTTTCGAACTTATCTAGCTTTTCCCCTAGAAATGCATAGTTTTCGCTGTTTCTTGCGTTGTTGATTCTTATCTTTAGTTCTTCTATCTCTTCATTCAAATATATTTTTAAATCAACTTCATTGTCTGAAAATGAGGAAATGTAAGTGTTTAACAATTTCTTCTGATTTTCATTCAGCGATTCTGAATACTCATCATTGTATTTTTCGACGAAGGTCCTATAAGTTAAAGAATCAATTGGTCGCTGATCCAGTTCCTTTGCCTGCTCTACAGATGAGGACATTTGTGTGATTATATTTTCCTCTAGAAGTACCCTGTCCTTCACAGGCAAAGCATCTTGGAATATTGAATACACTGATGCGATTGTTTTATAATTTGGAACAAACTTATTATACACTTTTCTGGAAAGAGTTTTATTGATTTTATTAATAAGTGCTGATTGTTCCACAAAAAGCTTCTTCTTGTCTAAAGATACATGCTTTTCTTTTGCTTTCACAACAATTTTTTCTGCTAGCCTCTTCTCGATATCTCTAGTTTCATATATAGACTTGTAAAGTTCCAACTCCTCTTTGAGAATAGAGTCCCCAGCAAAGTGATCTTTTATGATCGAAACAATTTTATTTTGCTTATTTTTATCATTCTTAACAACGGACTCAGTAAGTTCTCTAACTAACGCTTCATAAACAAATGCTGTATTTCTTTTTTTATTGTGCTTAAGTCTCATCTTTCTTTTCTTTCTCCTTTAAACTCTTAAAGAGGGCTTCTAGCTCCTTTTGTTCACTCAAAATCTCCAACTCCTTCACTTTATAATTAGTATCAGAAGCTTCGTAAACACTCGTGCCCTTTGCTAAACTTGACAATTCTGCATGTCCAGGATACATCTTTCTTTTTGTGGAGGCCTCAGGTGAGGCGGCCCGGTTCATATTTTTCTTTCGAGGTCCGGATGATTTACGGCGATCTCCTCCAGGGAACAAACTCCTAGGCTCATACCATCCATGGGATTTATCAGTTGTTGTTCTACCTTTGTCGTCTGCTCTTTTTCCAGGCGGGGCTGCCAATAAAGCATTGTCATCTTCCGGGTCTGCAGTAGTTGTTTCGGCTGGAGGCGTTTCAGTGGGAGCGCCGAGTTCTGGTTCTGCGCCTACTGTGCCAGTGCCCCCTGGAGTCCCAATGTCTCCTGGTAACCCTCCTCCTCCTGCGAGGGGATCTACTCCCGCATTAATGCCTGCAGTAGCTTCTGCTTGCTCCATCTCTCCCGCAGTTTCTAGGGCTGCCTCGTATCTCTTGTCGTAAAACATCTCTCTTCTGTTTCTGATAAAGTCGTCGTCAGTCATGCCAAACAGTCTCTTCGCAAGCCACTGCTTAGAGAAGAAGCCTTCTGTTGCGGAACCAACAATGTCAAATTTCGTCTTCCAATGTTCAAGCTCTTGCATCTCTGCTATCTTGGAAGGATTGTTTAAGTAACAACTAAAAGACACCAAATCTTCATCACGGTAGCCGAGTGTATAAAGATGAATTATTCCTATTTTTTCTAACTCTGTGATTATGGATCTCTGAAGTCTCTGTATTGTTCTTGAAAATCGAATATCTTTTTGTGCCAAAGTGGTCTTATCTTCTGATGACCCACCCTTCTCGCTGTCCGAGGAAATATAGGCTGAGGGTATTTTCAATGCCGAAAACAATTTATCTCTTAAATACTTAACATCCTCAATGTCTCCCGTGTACTTGCCCCCCGCAACCGATTCAATTTTTGTAGATGTATTTCCTCGAACGGGTATAAAGTAATCTTCTTCAATAGATAGTGGATTATATCTAAGATCCACTCTGCCAGTTTGTGGGTCTACAACCTGATTTCTTTTCATGGTAGTCATCACTTTCTGCATGTATTGCTCTACGTCTTGTGGGGGTATATTGCCAACATCAATGTAGAAAGCTCTTCTCTCCGGCGACCTAACAATCCTATATGCCATCATTGCATCTTCTAACAGAGTTAGTTGCCTCCAAATCCTACGAGCAGGCTCTAAAACTGATGTGCCATACGGGTTATATTTATCTTGCCCTAGAATGCGGAAATGGCCGATCTGCCAATTTTCAAAAGTGAGGCCGGCTGAGTTCCACTGAAATTGTACATAATTCGGATTAGTTTTGTCCTCTCCTTCTAGCCTTTCTACTTCTCTTGTAGGCATGCCTATAACTGAGGTTATGCCTAATTTATCATCTATATCTAAGTATAAAAAATAATCACCATACTTACACATAGTTCTGCACCATGCGAATAAGTTGTGTTCAACGTTTAGGACGTTGCTATATAGAGACTCTAGTATTGCTTTTATTTCTTGGTTGTCACATTCTATTCCCAACATCGGAGTCAGAGTGGAATATGTAGTCATCTCATCAGCATAAATATCGAGCGCTGAGGCGATTTCTGGAGTGTATTCCATTTGATCAAAATCTACGTATCTCTCTGTTCTTTGCTGAGAGGCCATATATCCGGCTTGGAGATTGTCATAGGGGTTGTATGCTGTTTTCTTAAAATCTCTTCCGGATGCAGAAGTAAACTTCGATGCGTATTTGTCTAAGTCTATTCTTCTGAGCCTGTGACTGTTTTGCGCTCTATATTGTGTTAAAGGACCTGAAAAAAGCTTTGTCAGCCTCCTAAACAATATACTTTGTGGATTTCTTGGATTATTTTTACCTTGACTGTTGTTTGATGCCATGTTACTTTCTTCACCTCTTAATTAACTTAACAAAAAAAATTAACCTTTAAAGAGCCACGGGAACTCTGTAATTGCTGATGTTTGTTTGTTTATTTGCTCTTTCATTCTCATCTTCTCTGTTCCGATCATTCCTTTGATCCTAGTATCTAGCTCATTGGAGCTTTTTGTTATAGAACCAATAAAAGCCTTAGCGTACTCTGCTTCTCTTTTATTTACTTCCAAAGCAGTGTCCCTAACCCAACAGCCAATCGCTGCAGCGATGATCAGGTCATCGTTATAAGATCTCATTGCTTCGGCTCTGCTATTGTTCCACACAAATGTTTTCATCTCGTTCAATAACCTAGAAGAATATATCTTAATTAGATTGTTTCTAATGAATTCTTCTAGTTTCGCCACTATTAACGGACGAGTTTTAGAAGTCATAGAGAATCCAGCTACTGCATTGGTCATTTGATCTGCTTGGTATTCCTCCACAAACTGATGCGTTGATTTTACAGAATGATATAAATTAGGATATCTCATTTCTTTCAATTTGTCAAGCACAGCAAATCCAACTGAATTGTTTTCCACCACTAATAAAGCATTATTGTATTCCTGTGCTATATCGTATAATACTCTTGAAAAAATGTCAGGCGTACACTTACCTTGATATTCAGCTACTATTTCCATAGTCTCTAACTTAAACACATGACAAACAGAATAATCTTTACCATCGCCGCGGGCGACATCGGCTGAAACTAAATAACTGTTTTTATGATTTCTTTCTTCCCAGATCCAAAGATTTCTATCAAAGCCGGTTCTATATTTTGGATCACATAACATATTATTGTAAACAACTAAGTCCTCCTGAGAAAATACTGTTTCTCCTGACATATTAAAATTACACTCAAGTTCTTGTGCAATTTCTCTCTTTGACATGTTTCTGGTTTCTTTCTCATACCACTCCTCATCTCTATCAGGGTGAACCATCCACGCAAGCCTAGTGGGGTAAAAGTCGTTTGATTTTGCTTCGGCTTCCGAGTATATTTTGTGAAACCAATTTCCAACGCCATTGGGCGTCGATAAAGCAATGCAGCGTCCACCGGTTGACAGCGTAGGATATAGGCCCATCCAAAGATCATCAAGCCCCTCGACATGTGCAGCTTCGTCAATAACTAACAATGATAGAGCTTCAGAGCGGCCGGCGTCGCCAGAAGTTGATGATGCTTTGATTTGCGACCCGTTAGACAAAACAAAAGATGTTCTATTGTCTATATCAACAGTAGAGATTTTTAGCCATTTAGGCAAATTCTTTATTATACTTTTTACTTTTTTTACTAAATTTGCTGCTGTGCTAAACTTAGTCGCTATCACTAGGACGTTCTTCTCTCTATGAAACATCATCATCCATGCTACATATGCAGCCGTTATAGTGGATATACCTAACTGGCGTGCTTTTAATATAACATTAAATCTATGATCTTCGAAATCCTCCAGCAATTGCTCTTGAAACGGGTAAAGGTGAAACGGTATCAAGCCCTTCATTGGATGGGTTATTTTTGCATATGTGTGTATGAAGTATTCTGGTTTCTTGCCGCAGTGGACAATTTCTTTCATTATTTCTTGCTTGGTAAGTTTTATTGGCATATGCCCTCTTAAGACTTTAGACCACCGAGCTTGGCAAAGTTTTCAAACTCTTTGTCAACCTCTCTTTCTGGCTCGACTGGAACTCCGCCTATCTTATAGCACTTGTGCACTTGGACGCTGCAGCGGATACGAGATATATATTGAACCAAAACATCTACTTCACTAGGGTCTGACAAAGATAAAGCAGATTTTGTGACTTTTTTAAATTCTTTCTGAAGGAAAGACTTCACGCTTTCGACCATTGATTCCATTTCTGATTCAAAGTCTGAAGAGTGCACTTCTGTTAGTGGAATCTCTGCATGATATTTGATGTGTAATCTTTCTCCACTGATATGGGCACCGAAACCATCGATAACTCGGGCATCTATAAGCGGATTGCCCTCTTCTCTGCGAAGGCCAATCTTCACCGGTTCTCCTGATTCATCCATTGCTCCATCATAGGTATTAGCTAGTACCTGTGATATGCCGTTTATAATTTCTAAAGTTGTTGCCATTGTAAAAACCTCTAAATAAATAGTTTGCTAATAATAAATAGTTAGCTATTTGGCCTCCAGCCAGAATTCCACCTTTGTTCTCTTCCTTCAATATATTGCACATAACACTCAAAGCAGCATTCAAATTTTGTCATGTACAAATCATCCTGGGATGAAAAAGAATAGGAGCCACATTGGGGGCATGTTCTTTTTGCTTTTGTTCTTTTCTTTTTTCGAACTAGGAATCCTGAATCACGAAGAAACTCTCCCTGCTGTTCTGTTTTCGAGTAAAATTGTTGAAGATCCTTTAAGTACATGTTTTCTTTTTCTTTATTCCAATTTTTACTTGGATTCTGTATTGCTTCTTCTCCATATTTTTCTTTTATTGCTTTTTCTATTTTTGCTATTTCATTTAAATCTTTTTTCTTCATTTATTTCACCGCGAACATAATAGCCAATGTAACTAACACTCCAGTGGCAACACCACCGGTAGCCCACCACATTGAATAGTCATTTGGCCTCAATAGTGCTGCAGATGTTAACTCGTTTATTTGCTTATCTTTTAAAGAAATAATTTCATGGTACTTGCTGTTCAAGCTGTTTATTTCTATTTTTAGCTGATCTATTTCGAATGTGTGCATGACTTCTAGCCTTTCCCTCTCTTGCTGGAGGGCGAGTGCGCACTTTTCTCTCTCCCTGTCGGCAGATGATATTATTAAAGAATTAGCTAAACTAGAATAACACCACACCGGCTCATCATCAGGGCCCAAGTTTAACTTCTTTAGTATAGAGGGGTCAGTAACATACATCGCTTCACCGGGTGGGGTCAAGACCCGATTGATTTCTGGATCTGACAGTGCCGCGCAAGGGTACAAGGTGAGCAGCAAAATGGCTATAATTTTATTTTTTAAATTTAATTCCAAAATCATTTTCAATCTTTTTTATTATCTCTTCAGGATTTCCCTTTGATTGTATCACAATTTTTTTCACATCTTCAATATGTTTTTTAGAAAGTTCTTTGTTTTGATCTTTAAATTCCTTTTCAAGCTTTATTATTGTGCTTTTATATTGAGATTGTAATTTTTTTAACTTAATTATTTCTTCTCTGTGAAGTCTGTTAATTGTTTCTATCTCCTCTTTGTGTGCGTTTTTATTTAATTCGATAACTTGCTTAAGCGCGGCACTATTTCTTCTAGAAAAAATAAAAACAATAATAGACCACAAAATTACTAGAGGAATTTTCCAGTTGTGCTTGAGCCAAGACCAAGTCTTTAAAGCACCGGTTTTAAAAACTAGCCAACTCATTTTCTCGGGCCGTGCTTCCATTGAACCGCAAGGTCAACCAGTGCCTGTGAACCAATATAGGCCAAAGTGACAGCCACCCAGTCGCCGCTGGTGACTGTTCCATAAACACACAAGCCTGTGGCTGTAATCCATGCAAGAAATTTTCTTGATATAAATTTTTCTGTATATTTGTCTGCGAACGCTTTTAATTCTGCCACCATACAATCCTCCTATATTTGTACACTTGCGAAGCCTGATTTCTTTTCGATATTAATTTGTAAATCGACACAGTCCTTTAAGTTATCTAAATGCGAAATCAATATTACTGTTTTAAAATATCCTTTAATCATCTCTAAGATTCTTACAAATCCTTCCATATTATCTTCATCCAGAGCAGTTCCTGGCTCATCTAGTATAAATAGATCTGACTTGGGCAAAGATGACACCGACAAGAATGCAAGTCGAATTGCCATTGAGGCAATTGTCTTTTCTGCACCAGAACCCATCTCTAATGGCCTTGGTTCGTGACTTGGATGTTTTATAAAAATATCAAGTTTATCTTCATTGTTAGTAATAAATATTTCAAATTCTACAATATTTGTTAGAATTTTTGCAATCTCTTCATTTATAAATGGCAACCTATTCTTAATAATCTCGTAAGAAACTCCGTTAGGATGGCAACAAGTCATTAATAAATGATAAGCTGCAAAATCTCCTTCTAGAGTTTTCTTTTCTTTTAATTGAGACTTTGTGTATTTTAACTTTTCTTCTAAAGAGCCATGCCTCTGATGTAACCGCAAAATGCGCTTGCGGCATTCTTCTATTTCTCTCTTCTTACTTCTTTCTCCATCTTCAAGTGCTTTTAGGTCACTCAATAATTGTTTAAGATTTTCAATTGCCTCTTTGTTTTGATTGTATTGTTCGTTCCTATTTTTTAGCGATTCAAGCTCAACCTGCTCTTTAAACAAGGTAGAATCCGAACGCTCAATAGCTAATTTAGATGTAGCAATAGATGTGGCAATTTGAGATTTTTTTGCAATCAGAAGATCATACTTTTTTAAGTGGTCTTCAACTTGACTTGGATTAAGATTAAATATCTCTTCGCCAAGTTGATTAGTTTGTTTTGCATTATCTCTCATTCTAGTCTCTGTAATTGTAACCAGTTCACTAGCATGATGAGCATCTTTTATAAATCTACAAGAAGGGTACTGGTTGCCGCATGGGACTTCTGAGAGTAGATCTTGTTTTCTTATATTTCTTGTTTTATCTTCTGATAAAAACTCCATCTCTTTTATTAGGGATGATAATTCATTTTTCTTTTTATCTATTTTATCTTTTTTATCATAATAAGATTCAACTTCAAACTCGTGCAAAAAACTATCTATTTTTGCGAACTTCTCTTCGCTCTCTTCTAATACGTGTTGTGCCTTTGTGCGATCAGAAGACGCCTTTAGAATCAATCTTTCCTTAGTGTCAATTTCTTGTTGTGTTAAAACTGGATCTATTATTTCTGCTGGAACTGAATCTATCTTATTCGTTAGGAGTTTTAGCTTCTCATTTAGAGTCTCTAATTCTCCTGTCAGTGTTTCACAAATTGCTTTCTGAGATTCTATCGATAGCTCACTTTTTGTGATGTCTTTTTTTATTTTTAAAACTTCTTCCTCAAAGTCTATTCCTTCTAATCTTTTAAGAGCTATCTTAGTGGCTGCGGATTCTTCTTTGGCCATTTTAAATTTTTTATCAAAGATTTGCAAATCTAAAAATTTAGCCAAATACTCTTTTCTCTTAGTGGAACCTTCATTTATAAAAACAAGAGAGTCAAGCTGCGATGCCATGGAGGTCATTAAAAAATCTTGAATTGTGCCGAAATGTTTTCTGACATTTGAATCAGTATCTTGTCTTGACGTGCCATTAAGGCCTGTGATATTACCTATCATATCTTGCTTATAAAATTCTAGATCTGTGCTAGCTTCTTGAGTTTCTACTCCTTTAAGTCTTTTTGTATATTTTTTAGATTCTCTTTCCACAACAAATTCTTCATCATTAACTTTAATTGTTGCTCTTGCGTTGCAGCTATCTCTATTTTGATTAATAATATTTAGATTTTTGCGAATAGATTTTGAAGTTGAATTGTACATCGCATACAACAAGGTGTCAACGATAGACGACTTGCCGGAATAATTTTTGCCAAAGATCCCTACAATTCCTTCTAGCTTTGTAAAGTCAATTGAATTTCCTTCACCATAGTTAAATAAATTGTCCCATTCAAGACTCTGTAGAGACCAGTTTATATTTCTATGTACTTCCTCGTTATCTTCTATTTCTTTGTTGTACTTTTTGTTTAGATCATAAACCCTTTCTAGAACCTCTTCGGTAACCTCAAATTCATTTAAATATTCGGCCATTAATTGTTCTTGGGTTTTTAAATTTCTTAGATCTTGCCTCTTAATACCCTCAGGCGCTTGGACGTCAATTTTTTGATTTGCGGCCCTGTTAAGGTATGTTACTGCCTCAGGGTTGTGTTTATATTTAACTGCCTCTATGGCTTTTCTAACCTTGTCTAATGAGACATTAGATTCTGATACAACTCTGACTCTGGCACCTTGTGGAATTGGTGACCTTGGCAAGTTGCCTTTCTCTGTGAGTTTTACTGTGATAAATGGCTTCGGGTTGACAAAGGTTATCAAGCGGTTGGTAAAGGTATTTTTACCTTCAATGTCCCAAAGCAAATACCCCTTATCTAAGGACTCGCCAAAGTTTTGTTGGACAGTAGATCCAGCATACCAAATTCTGCCGGCTGGATCAAGCTTCTGCGTTTTGTGAATATCCCCCAGAAAAGCAAAATCAAAGTCATCAAATATTTCAATACTATGATCTCCTCCCAGTGTCCAATTACTGTCTGTCTTTGACTTATCTATTGCGCCATGATAAAGGGCAATGTTGATTGCATTAGGATCAGTAGGTGATACCCAATTATCCTCATCAAATACAGAAAGAACATTTAAACAAAAATCTGAGTTGATTTTTGTTTCTCCCGCGTTTCGAAGTAGGATTAAGTTAGGGTTGTTGATTGCCTTTACAATTGGACTAATTGCATCTTGCCTGCTGTCGTTCCTAAGGTTACCATCGTGATTGCCTAAGATAATATAGGTTGGGGCGATGGCGGCCAAGTTTTCAAAGAACTCTCGGCACATATCCACAAACTCCGGAGAGATCTGTGTCTTTGTGTGAGCAATATCTCCGCAGTGAACAATGTAGTCTACTTTTTCTTCTTTTAGTGATTTATATAATTGTTTGAACACTTCTTTGTATTCGAAGTGATATTTTAAATTTCGGATATGGGTATCCGCAATATGAGCAAATCTCATTTATTCTCCGTAAATGGTTATAGTATCTTTATTGTATCAGGGTTTAATGTGGGTGTCAAGGTATTATTTTTTTAGGTTGTCAATGAGGCGAACGTGTATCTATGGTCTTTTTGAGGTCAACGATTTCTTGCTCTAATCTGCTCTTCAATTGGCTAGCCCTTTTCAAAGCTTCTTTTTGTGCTTTGGTTGGGGACTCTATTTTTTCAAGTCTATCAATTCTTTTTTGTACGGTAACGATTTGCACTTGGACTTCCGCCACCTCTTCTTCTGTCCTTTTTTCTTGGTGAGTCTTTTCAGAAGAATTCTCATTTTCGATAACGTTAGCGATTTCTTCTTTTATAATCTTGATAAGTTCTGACTTTTTCATGTTAAACCCTCTTGAGGCCCAATTCTTCCAACTGCTTTGGCGTGAGCTTTTCAAGAATAATCTCGAATGCTTTCTTTTCTGCTTCAGTGATCATGTTAAGGTCACCTGTTTCTGCTAGGTTGTTCATTTCTTCTGCGATGATTTCTTTTAGTCTTCTTTTTGTAAGTTCCATTTTGGTCTCCTAAAAATCAAGTTTGTAATGTAAATAGTCTAAATCGGATACAATATCCGCATTTTGTTTTCTCTGCTCCACCACCTCTTGTGGCATCTCTCCGATGTCTGAATAGCCGCTGACATCTATAGACATAACCTTTATGCCGTATTCTCTTAGTTTCTTTGCTATACCGAACTCTTTTCCTTTTACATCATCGTCTAGGGCTAAGTACACATTTGGCTTACGTTCACATATCTTTTGAAACAGCCTTGAGTTCTCTCTCAGGGTCGAGCCAAGTAGTGGCACAGCGTTCTTGCACTTCATTGCATCGAACACACCCTCGGCCAGAATCACATCGTCATCCCAGTCGATGTTAAGGTCGTTGAAGATAATATCTTTGCTTACTCTTGGGTTCTTGTATTTCATCCAGTCGTCTGTGTAAGATCTTGCCACAAAGAAGTTAACGTTACCATCATCGTCAAAACTAGGAATGATAACTCTATCCTGATACTCTCCATAGTCACAGAAGCCTATCTTCCATGTCAAGATGTCTCTGTCTGTAAAGCCGCGTGAATAAAGGTATTCCAGGGGGCGGCTCTTTAGCCTTGTCTTTTTTCCTGTTAGTGTTTGAAAGTTTTCTGGTAAATCAATGATCTGTGGTGGCTCAGGTACATGCCCTGCGAAGATAGTGTCATACTTTGATAGGTCCACTTCACCTGCGAGGCTGCGCCAATCTGCATAGTAGGCCGGAGCAAACTTGCGGATAAGCGGAGATATCTTTGTGCCAGAGTAATCACATATCCAACATTTGAACACATCCTTCTCTATATTAACTGACAACTTTAATTTGTGGTGATTGCACTTTGGGCAGTGAAACTGATGTTCGTCGTCGTTTGACCAACAACGACCTAAGGCCTTCTTAAGTAGTTTGAGTTTCTCTGACAAGTTTACCTCCTGCTAATGCGATTACAATACTGTCGCACATGTCTAATGTGCCGGGTTTTGGATTTCCATGTTTTGTATATTGTATATCGATATCAGGGTATTTGTCAATAATAAATTGTAGAACTTTTTCTTTTGCATTATCGCCCCTTTTAATCTCTACCCCTGCGAGCTTTCGTGCCGACGAGGCAGCGATCATCTCTGGCTTTACATTGAAAATTCTATAACAATTCCAAGATATTATCCCATTAAATCTGGAAAGTGTTGATAAGGTTTTTGCTGAAGAGAAGCCGCTCCTAAAAGACTGTAGGGATTGTTCTATATAAATGTTAGTTATATTATGTTTTGATTTAATATCCTCGAAACAATGTTGAATAGATTCTGCTTTTTCATACAGAGAAGGATATTTTTTTTTATTTCTTGTATCAAAATAAGAGCTTTCTAAAATATTTTCTTCCTCCATTATTGTCACCCCAGTAATAGATGTCGAAATATCAAGTCCTAAAATTTTACTTCTTTTGTTGTTCATACATTATATTGAATAGTTTTTCTAATATTTGATTTTTCTTTTTTTTATCCTCTGTAAAGAACCAGAGCCAAACTACAGTTGATTCTATCTGATTTAGTTCTGTTTTTATATCTTTTATTTTTTTTTCTACTGTTTTTAAATTTTCTCCGGTTATTTCTGGAGGGTCGATTCCTAGCTCTATCGCGATGTCAGCCAGAATTAGCAGTTCATTTTCATCTCTTGCTTTAAGTGCTTTTAAGTAAAGTTCTCTTTTTTTTTCTTTTTCGTATCCTTCGGGCATGCCCAATAACTTGTCCGGGTGGATGTTTAAAGAAATTCTACGAAACAATTTCTTAACCTCAGGAGACGCAATAGACTGAGTATTCTGAGGGGGTTCCGGGGCTGAACCTTCGTGTGGGTTATTCTGTTTTTTATTTTCTTGTTGGGGCTTTTCAGATATAGATTTTTCATCTGATTCTGGTTGCAAACTTGCTGTCGGGACCTCAGGAAAGTACTTTTTTTTAAACATGCTGTCTACCTCTGTAGACGCTGTTCTAAATATTTCTCTTGAAATTGCCAATTCACTTTGTAAAGAAGATAATTTTGTTGCCAAAAATTTCATCTTTTTTTTCAAAATATTCATACTAAAAATCCATTTTTAGCTTTATCATAAAATCTTTTTTTTCTGTTTTTCTAACTGGAGAGGCTAAAGTTGCTACAGCAATCAACTCTTTATTTTTGTCATATATGCCAACTTTAGAGATGTAAGTTGTATTCACGAAATCCTCATCATGATCCTTGTATAGTGATTGGTTTATCTTCTTAATGGTTCTATCTTTTTCGTCGTAGAACGATCCTGAATAGTCCGAAATCGAACCTGAAAGCTCACTTCTATTTAAAAATGTCGGGTTAGTTGAATAGTTTTGTTTACCTTTCTGACTATAAGTAAACATAGTCATAACTGGTATGTTATTCGTTCCTTTTGCTTCTAGAGAATATGATGATGACAATATTAATCCGTGAGAAGAGGTTATGCCAATTTGATGTATTCCAGTTCCATAATTATTCCAAGTAGGGCTTGTAGACATAATAGTAGAACTGAACCGGTCTGTGTATGTTGGGTGAAGGGAGGACGTTGAGTGAAGAATTATTGTACCATGATTATAAATTATTCTTCCAACCTCAGAACCATTTACTGCACCGGTGGTTTGAATAAGTCTTCCGTCTTTATATATATCTGATGCTTCTGCTAATAGTGCCCCAGTTAAATGATACTTCAGCTTTACGCTTCCCCTTTTTAATCTTGATCCATAAAAAATACCCGGGATAGAAATTATATTAACTTCTTCCTCTCCTAATGCCCCATATGCATTGCCATAACTAAAAGGATATTGACTATTTATAGCATTTCTAAGTGCAATAATGAACCTCTTGTTGTTGTGGGAATCCCCAGCAGATGAACTAAATTCTGGTCCGGACGGAACAAAAATCCTCCCCAAAGAAGAAGTGAGAGGGTATTTCATTTCTATTGTGTCACCATACCTAAATTGTGTAATGTCATCAAAATCTGTAGAAGATATGGATTTATAAGATAGTCTAGTGCTATCTTTTTTTAAAAACCCATAAGCCATAGATCCAGAAGGGCGGTCGATATTCATTTCATATAAACTTATATGACCTGGATCTGCGTGTTTAATACGGTTGTTGAAGGATCCTGACAGAGGTGGCTCTTTCTGGTAGTATACCTTTCCACCATAAATATTAAATGTCAACTTGGGTCTAGCCAAAACAGTATTTACTACCACATCTTTTGGGCTAAACTTTATTAAGTTCATTTTTAGTAGTCCAATCGGACCCTCAGGGTTAGCTCATTTGCCGGGTCCTTACGTAATGGTTCGGATAGTTTTCCGACTGCCAATAACTCATTGTCTGCAGAATATAGCCCCACTGTCGTTATGAATGCAACTGGCATGTTTCCAAATGATTCTCCCTTGACTTTCATTACTCTTATTTGGCTACCTGATAAATACGTTGGATTACTACTATAATTAAACTCTGAATGGTTTGCCCTGCAAAAATAAATTACTGAATTTAATTCAGTTGTATTATTGAAGGATATATTCTTTATTCTATGTCTTAATGCATCAGCCGCTTGATCTATTGTTGAGCCAGTGATTACAGAAGTTACCGATTCTGCTGAGGTGTTCATTTCTACCGTGGGAGGAAACACAGAAGATGACAAAACCGCGATGCCTGCCTGATAATAGATCAAACCTAGATTGGTTGATCCGTCTGAAAGAATTCCATACTCTCCCCTAGGAGAGTTTACCTTGTGTTTTCCATTTTGATGGGAATCAGAAATTGTCGTTGTACTTCCAAATGGATTAGCGTATGATGAGTTTGTTCCTAAAACAATTGAGAACGAGCCCTTTTTTATTTCATCTTTAACCAACAGTCTTGAAAAATTAAGAAAAATAGCTTCATTATGTTTTGCGCCGACGGACAATAAATCGCCATCTGCATCAAATCTTCTTATTTTATTATCGGAATCGAAACCAACAAGTAGCTGGGACATTTGGTTATATATGTTTACCTTCTTTTCCCCTTGAACCTGAATTGAACTGGAGACCGAGCTTGAGTGCGCAGTTACCCCCCACGTTATGTCAAATATATGATTCGCTGAAGATGAAACATATGGATAATCATAAACAGATTGAAACATTCCATGAGAGTGTGTTTTTATATTTATTTCTCTACCCGAAGATGCTACGGCATAAGTCCCTGACAATATCGATCCAGTAATTGGGATATGCTCGTGCAGATGTGTTCTTGTAGTGACGATGTCTTCTTCATCGAGTGGTTTAAAAAAAGTGTTGGTATTTGCCATCTTGTTCTCCTAAAAATTAATAAACTATTTCAACTTCTTCTTGCTTTATTATGACGGGAAATCGGTTCCTCTTAAGATCCTTATCGGTATATCTATGGAGTAGCCAGTGGCGCCGCCTATAACTGTTATATTGGTATCAATATACATATATTTGTTTATAGTAGATCCCCTCATAGAAAAGCTAGTGCCGGTGCTACCCATGTCCTTAAAAAGACTAGTGCCAAATTCCAAAAGTGGAGACACCCTTGGTGTTATCCTCAAATAGGTTCCCAAAGGACCATCAAACATTTCTGTTTTTCTTATTCTGTTTAATGCTTGTTCGTCACCAACAGCGTTTTGCAGTCTATCTCTGTCCCTTTCTCGTGGTGCGTGCTCTCCCCCTTCTAAATACATAACAGAGGAGCGCGCTGCAGCTTCTGCATTGTCGCTAGACCTTACAAATAAGTATGTAGCTATCAAATCATCATCAACGAACTGGGGATCTCTGGCGATCGTTCCGTCATTTGCATCGCTAACATACCCTTCTAATTTTATTAGGCGGGAATCAACCTTAACCATATAGGTATCTTCCAACATTGAAGATGGCTCAAGCTGCTGAGTAATGTTGAGGCCGAAATCAGAACTGTCCATTCCCTGATCTACACAAATATGAGTCGTTTTACTTGAAAATTCTCCCGATATACCATGTAAGATTCCTGCCGCAGGGGCGACCGTTGCATTACCGTTTACTTCAAAAGTCTTAGTATCTGCAATTAAATAAAAGCCGCTATTGTTATCTGAAAAGGGTCTACAAGAATCATACGTATTGTTGACTTTTAATATGGGCAAGAATGGCTTACTTAGATTTGGCAAAGATACCAAAGAAGATTTCATCATTGTTTGATCGCTAGTAAACGCTTCTAGTATCGGTGTTTGCAAAATTTTTAAATCTGCATATAGTGTTCCAAGTGGATGATCCCCGTTCCAAAGCTCATAGTTCACCTCCTCATCTCCTAGCGCAAACTTGGAAATATTGAATGTCCCGTTTGCCATTCTCTTTCTTCCCAGGTCTGTTAAGACTGCATCCAGAATTATATCTCCAGAATTATCTAAAAATGCCATTTTCGTACTCCTTTTTCATATAAAATCATTAATAAATAGTATTTTATTCATAATAATTCTTTTTTATTTCAGTATCCGCCAGAGTTTTCACCGGATGGATTTATGGGAGTCAGCAAGATGTCAATTACTTCTTCCAGTCTAGTCGCGTTTGCGAGGTCCATCTCTTCTCTGAGTCTTCCGATTGCCCTTACCCGCTCTCGCATGCGCTCAATTTGTGATTCTGTCCACGAGCGCTCAATAGCTTTTCTTGTACATGCGAGTTCAAATGCTCCTTCCGGAGTAAGGAAATCAATGTCCATTCCTGTTATAGGGTCACCTCCTGAGCGACGGCGATGATTTTCTTGAGCAAATGTCGCCTCAATTTCTAGTGCTCGACCAGTGGATGTCGAAGTTGCCCTAAACCTAAACCTTCTATCCCACACAGACTCTTCAGAAGGTAAATCACCGAGAGAAACACCATCAGTGCCGCGAGAAGTTTCGGTTAATTCTGACGCCCCTTCAAGGTTGTTGTAGTCTGCTGAAGTGGAAACGTTAATAGTAGACTGTTCGTCGGACACGCCGATCTCCAGCACTCTTTGAAAGGTTAATTCATCTGAACCCTCTTCAAACTGATATTCCGATATTGTCCAAAACCCCACTTCATCTACGGAAATTTTATAAATCGTAGATGGATATGAAATACCGGCGAAGTCTTTTGATCTGTAGCAGGCATACACTGATGTGCCTTTTTCCAAGGATATTCCATAGTAAGGATATTCTCTAGAGGTCTCTACGAACACCTTATCTGAAAAATCTGAATAACTAGTTGGTACCTCTGCTGACAAAAACATTTGATAATGTGTCGGTATCGAATCTGATCTATATTCCAAAAATCTTCCTGAAGGTGCTACATTTTGCACTCTTTTCATTTTTGCTATTATCTCTTCGTCACCTTCCCTAATAGGTGTTGGTCTTTTTGAGACCCTTCCGAACTGCTCTTTGAAAAATATCATTAGATTGGCTCTTGATAAATCTGCGGGGTGTTCGCCGCGGGCGAATAGCGTGTGTGGAGGCAGAGGTGGTAAATCAGCAACTAACACTCTTTGCTCGAAAAACGGCGCCTCGATGACACAGTAGTGTGTTTTCATAATAACTGGAAGCTTTAAGTCATATCTGCCAGTATGGGCGCCATCGCTATCGACGTTTTCAGATACATATTGTCGGATATAATTAGGCGGATTGTCGCCGCTGGCTTCTATAAGCTCTTCATCAGTTTCATAAAAATATTTTGTACCTTGAACAAAGTTAATTGTAAATATTTTGTAGATATATTCTTGTCCGTACAGAATTTGCGAATCAATAAAGTCGAAATCTTCTACTTCTGGATTATTAAAAAAATAAAAATTCTGTATCACCTCTTGTGTTTCTGCATGCATTTTCTCTATCCTAAACCCTAGGACTTCCGAGTCACATAGTCGACCATTGAGGATGTCTCTATAACTTCTTTGAGTAGCCACAAGAAACTGCTTTGCCTCATCGAAGAAATCAACAAAGTTTTCCAGGCGTTCTTGCGCGTGGTAGAACTGACCCAAGTGGAGCATCGCAAGATTCTCTTCATTGGACATGTTTTCGTTAGGCTGAGATTTCCAAAGATTATCGTCGGTTACATTTAAATATCCGAGAGGAAAATCATCCTGATCCAAAGCCTCTTGTTTCTTTCGATAAGCAAAAGGCTCCTCACCAGTCTCGTCCTCGTAATATGAATCTATATATTCATTTAATAATTTCAGGATGTCTTCGTAAGCTCTTGGTTTATAATATATTGATTCTTCTTCCCCTTGATATTGATACCAATCCGTTTTGCTTTCTAGTATTTGTGCATAAATTTCTTCGTTAGATGGACTTTCTATATCGAACATTCCTATTAATAAATTGTCCAGGCCGTGTTTTTGAAAAAGCCTAGTAATGTTGCCTGTATTTATTCTTTCTTTTGAGAACCTTATCCTATTGTGAACCTGGATTACATCTTTTGCTATATTATAAAATGAGCGGTTTTCTGAAACATTCGTAGCGTAGTTATTAACCTGATGAATTAGCCTTGTTGCGGGACCGCCAAACTTTTGTACTTTATCGTCCTGAGCACAAGGAAAGGGTACGCCGTTTCCATTGTCTCCGTATTCATATGAATATCTTCTATATAGACTTTGCTTATCTAACTCTGGCGGGTACTCCCTATCTGCCCGGGCTCTATCTTCTTGGTAATCATATTCTCCCCCTAACCAAGTCGGAGTCTCATCAGAGTATATTAACTGGTTTGGTATATAGCTCTTTATTGATACTTGGTTCGGCAACGGGGCTAATCGATCCGTAGCTTCGAGTGCAAAGAAGCCCGCTGGGGCCTTAAAAGCAGTGTCAGGAAATTTTTTTGAAGAGGCCGGTACTAAGTCATAATCCGCCGCGGAAGGGATGAGTTCGCCTCTTGGCATGCGAATGTCTATGGCCTTCAAATTCTTATTAGGGCGCGGATATTCTGGTGTTATATCAACAGAAACCTGCAGATAGTCTTCCCTGTAGATATCCATTTGTTCCCAAAGTCCTTCTGGCCTGAGAAAACCTTCCTCAAATGCCTCACTCAGGTCCATGACGGCAAGGGCGCCATGAACTTCACTATATGTTCCTGGTCCGACGACACTAGTATCGAAGATAACGCCATCCTCCAGGTCTGGTCCCTGGGTTGTTGTGGCCATAAAGTTGTCAACAGATGGATAAAACCTACTGTAAACTCGACCTAAGCAAAATCTCAATTGATCGACTCTATCTAAATTTAACTCTCTAAACTCTTCGCCAGTTGGCCGAACCCATTCCGCTAAAAGAGAGCGGTCGTAGGCGAAGTCCGGACGGCGGAGGTTTTGTAGGCTACCTAGAAGCCAAGGAAAATAATAATATATACGAGGCACCATCACAGTATACCTGGGGTCTTCTATTTCTAAGAAGTCGCTCTCAAGATCTAAGTCTGGAAAAGCTGGTGGTGTACCTCCTTCATTCCAAGAGCCAGATGCCGGCACTACATTGGTTGGCGCGCCGTCTGAGCCTGGATCTTCGGCTGGGAGGGGACCTTCTTCTCTACAGGGATCTTCTACTCTATCTACCATAATTATAACTCCAACAGGACCCCATTGTTGACGGGTGTAGGTCCGGGTTCAATATTTTGATTCTCATATTTAACAAAAATAACCTTGCGCACAGATGGGTTTGATATTGCGCTGTGTGCAATACCTATGTTTGTGTTTTCTATATTAAGTGGAGGGCGAGAGAGACCTGATGTCAATATTTCTCTTGCTTCTCTTCTTGCAGACTCAAAAGGATCTATAACCACTCTTGGGCCCTCCAGAGGAACATTATCATCTTTCAGACCTAAAAAGTACCTTTCTTTAAATGATTTGTTCACAAATAGCTCTGGAAGCTGTGTCAAACTCCTGTTTATTACAAACAACTTTTGCATGTAATCATATAAAGATCCTATTTTGTCCCTCATCATTTCAAGGTCCTTATATCTCTCTTCTTCTATATTTTCTAGAAATTTTTCTTTTTTAATGTTATTGTGTACGCTTTCGCAAAGAGATTTCTTGAAACCATCATCCAATAAAGGTTCTATTTTCTTGAAAGCATCGGTTTCATAAAATCTTCTAATATCAGAAAAAGGCTCAATTCCGCCTCTTGAAAGGCCAAAAGTGGTCGATGCGGCGAGATTTGCCCACAACCTCTCACGGCTAGGCATATCATCCTCTAACATATTTTTGTTTGTATTGGGCCTAAGCATAAGAGAATCTATTAGTGTACTTATTTTTGACTGATCTTTTGAGCTTTTTTGCAAATATTTATCGTATGTGTCAATTACCCTTACAGATCCCAAATCTATTCGCGGAGGATTGGATTTTGAGTAGTACTTTTTAGGCCTCTTAGGGTTCTCTGACATAGAAATCCCTTTCGTTTTTTCTGTCTCTTTCTTTTTTGAAACAACCAAGAAGCGCTCTGGCTTTAGAAATGTTGGGGCCAATTTATTAGTAGAATACCCTATGTTATTCTTCTTTGTTTTTATCAACTCTTTCTTGTAATGACTATATTTTACATATGATTTTTCGGTGCTCAAACTTAAAGAATAATCGACCAAGGGCTCCCCAGAAGAAACTGCTTTAATTACTATATTTGTGTTTATTTTTACATCTATAGTGTTATCTATCTTTACCATAGACCTAGAAATGTGAGAGGGGGATGGGTTGACAGGTGGAGAATCTTCTAAAGTTATATTAAATTCACCTATAAGATTTGTAATTTTTTTATAATTTGATTCTAATATTGCATAAAAACTTTCCAAATCCTCCAAAGTAGAGTGCCTAAGAGTATATCTGTTTAAGACTTTTTGTCTTTCGATGTCGTCTCTTAAATCTTGCTCTGGAATTCCCGTTAAAATAGACTTCATTCTGTAATATACAGATTTTACTGACTCTAGTGTATTTTTGTTTTGTGACGAATTATAAAAACTTTTTACAAATTGTCTAGTATAATAATTATATTTTCCTCCACTTATCTTGGCGCCGGTGACAGTAGTAGCTGGGATTCTTGCTGACTTTAACAGCACTTTATAACTTTCAATCTGCTTCTCAAATGCACTCATCTCTCTTCTTAGAAAGTTTACTATTCCATCTTCGAAAAGCAATTCTACATCATATGTGTACTTCCCATAATTGTAATTTTGAAAAAGATCATAATCTTTTAGAAAAAATTGTCTAGAAAATTCTGAAGCCGGGGAGGCTGTATATGACTGCTCTATAGTCTCATCCATATATTGAGATTGTTCAACATTTTCGTTAAATGTTTTTCTTTGTAACTCTACCTCTTCTATTTCCGCAAGGGGTGATTTTGAATTTATTAATGATGACTTGTTATTTTCGCTGTGTATTCGCGGACGAGATTTATCTAAAGATACTACTATTTTTTTCAATTCACTTGAATGAGGCGAAATAGTATAATGAGGCGAGGACTGACTATTGGTCCTATATGGTTTATCGACTATTCTTTTCCTATATACTTGAATCCTCTTTATATCTGAAAGAGCTATACATGAATTTAAAAATTCATGATTTTTTCTTTTTTCATATAGCTCTATTAAAAATCCAAACTTTGACTTTTTTGAAAGCAAAGGCTTAAAGTTTATTCCAAACATTGAACTAAAATAACTTTCCATCAACACGTTGCCACCATTTGATTCTTCGCTTGTAACTATGTTTAAGACCCCAGTGTCAAACAAGCCAGGGTCTAAGAATCCCGAAAATGAAGTCTTTTTTTCAATATCAATAAAATCTCTGATTTTTTTTGTTTTTTTGAGATTTTTAGATTTATATTTACTTAAAGACTCGCTCCAACCTAAAGGTTCGTACCTAAAGAACTCGTGTTCATTTGTTGAGTTGTCTGAGGTACTTAAACTCACGTTTTCCATGACTATTTTTTGGTTGTCTATTGTGGCGATTTGCAACTTTGGACCCATTGATCCTTGCCGGTGGCCGGCCATCCACCCAACGTATCCATCTGGGCCTGGGTTGTTCTCTGAGTGGTAATGTGCTGGACCGGAATAAGGTATCCCTGGTTTCGTTGGGTCCTCATTCATTGTATAAAAAACGCTTCTTTTTCTTGGAACCTGTAGTGAGCCATCTTCTGCCGGGGTTAATAATACCTCGTAACACATTGGGCCTCCGAGAGACAGATTTGATATTTTAGGCGTTAGACCAAAGTCCACGTCTAAAAAACTAACGAAATTTAAGCTCGATGTCTCATCAAAAGTGTCTAGTTTGTTGAAACTCATTGAATATGTATAGTGAGTTTCAAATATGTTTCTTGTAGAGTCCTCGTCTTTCCTAAAAGTAACATTATTTGAAAATATTGATTTTATTGGAATTTTTTTGATTCTTTGCTGGGAATATATACGTCCTGTAGAATTAATTTTATTATTTGTGTTTTTTCCATATATCGTGTTCATGACCTTTGCGCGCTGTGTCGGGCTGCCCAGATAAGATGTTAAGCTAGCCTCACTCTGATCTAGAACCATCAAATACAAATTCATGTTGTTAAACCGTTTCGTTTTTTTAAAAAGATTAAAAATTCTTTCATTTCCGGAAGAATACAGACAAAAATGAACATTTATTGTTTTTGTTTTAGTGTTTACATTGATTTTTTTTACGTCAAGAGACACTGCTGAATTCATATTCAAATGTTTCACCTTTTAGACCCCCTCTTATAGAACCCATCCCTCTTTCCAGTATAATCAATACTGGAGTCTACATCATGATCTGTTTTTATATGAAAATACTTATTAACTTCTTCCATTTTATCTATTTTTATTAGTTTTTCGTTACCTTCTGGATCTGTTATTACTTCGAATATTTCTAATTTAAAAGTTTCAAGTGCATTTTCTGCATTTATTTCCTGCAAATCTATATGAATCTTTTTTGAATTTACTTTTAATTTTGAATTATCTCTAAATGTAATTTCGGGACCTGTTATGTCCACAAAAGATTCTGAGTTGAACATTTCTGGGCTTTTTAAGTTCTCCCTATCTTCTATTAAAGAGTAAGTTGATTTAATATGTAGAATTGGAATATTTTTTTGAATTCCAGACTCTTGCAGTTTGCTGTAGGTCAAGTTTGTTATAGGTGCCGACCTAGATCTCAAACTAAATGTGGGAGCATTAATCGTATTTGAGTTCTGGCTTCCAAGGGGGTATAATAGTATTTTTTCACTCTCTAAAGACAGTCCTGCGTGGCTAAAAGATTGAAATATCTCTCTTTCTTTATTTTTAATTTTTTCTGTCTCATCTAAAAAAGATTGGTTTAGGGAAACCGTTAGTGATTGTGTTTTTAGTCTTGGAGTATTTTTAGTGATCCTGTTGTGAGTATCATTTTGCTTTTCTGAAAAACCTCCACAGGATGAGTCATACAATATATCGTCGTCAAAAAACTGATAATATTCCGGCTTAAATGACCCTTTTGACAATAGGTATTTTCCATATCTAGTTAGTCGTATGTCCATGACCTCTTGTTGTTTATCAAAAAAAGTCATTCTTTGTCTCCTTTTGTCGTCATTAAGTAGATTCCTTTACATAGGTTACATATACAGCATCTGAAGCCTCAATGTCAAACCCAAAGGTCACAACTCCATTGCTTATGGTATAGTCATTTCCAGTCCCCTCAGTCTGAAGGACACCATTTATATAAATAGATTCAGTATTTGTTTTTATTTGGTATCCTGAATCAACTGGTATTGTTAGTTGATTTGGGATAGTGGGTACCGATTCTTCATCAGTTTTAACTGCCTGCCTAAATACCATATCATTAAGGGTTGGGCCCTGTACTGTTGCCGTTGAAGTAAGACCTGATGTATTTAGTGGGACCTTTTGAATTAAAGAAGTCCTTGTTTCTCTTAGGAAATCTGCTATTTCCTCTGGGTCTTTTTGTGAATCTGCGACGTCTTGCGTAAAAAAGTCTACTTTTGTTTCCATTTTTATCATTTCTACAATTGAAAAATAGTCATACGGCCAATTATAAGAAAAATTTGAAAAGATCTTTCTATCTGTATCAATTATATTGTCCATGTCCTTGTTTCCAAAATATATTTTGCCAACAAATTCTAAAACATCGTCTCTGTTTTCAGTCACTGAGTCTAGTAACAATTCGAAATAAGAGGATGCAGCGCGGTATTTAACTTTGAAAACTAGCCATCTAACATCCTTTCCTAGGAAAAGATCTGGATTGGCGAAAATAGAGCCGCGGCCCTTAAAGAATCGATCATGTTCTGGTTTTACAATTGAAGTAATATATTCTACATCTGACTTTCTTGGGTCAATGTCAACGTCGGAATGTGTAGTGTCGCCCGGGCCGTATTTTGATTCAGGATATATATTTTGCCAAAGATTTGCTAAGTCCTCTTTTGTTATCTCTTTCTTAAATTGAAACACATATGAAACGAAAGGCCTGACTCTTTCCTCATCTTTAGCAAAATCAAATTGAGGTGGGAATATATATTTTTCCATCATTCTCAATGTATAAGCAATATTTTCTTGAGCTAAAATGCCGGGAGTTTCATAGAATGATTCGTATTGAAACTTTAATAAATCTATCTCTTCCTTTGTTGCAGCAACTCTTAATCTATTTACATATTTTCTCCTAATATAATCATTATACTCTTTAGCTTCCAAGTATGATGCTGCATCCATATCGAAAAAAGTCATCTCACATTGCTCATTTAAATAATAAGGTATAGCCACCACGCCTTCGGATACAATCTTGTTTTTAGCAATTCTTCCTAACTTGTATTTTTTATAGGCTGCGGTATGCTCGCCAGTTGGGGTGTCACTATATATATCTCCATCAGTAAACCCAACTGCGGCCGCTAAGTCTGCTATTCCTTCTTTCTTGTTGAATGCGTTTCCTTGAATGGTCATATAATATCCTTTTCCTGCGTCATTATTCAAAACCTCTCCTTTTTGGTGCCATATTCCCCGAGAAGAAGTTAGATAATTGGTGACCGAATGATCATTGAATGCGTAGTAATCATTTTGATTGCGTCGTTTCCATGGCGAATTGTAAACTGTCTTAACTGAATTATCAGATAAGTCTAGAACACTTGATGTTACGTTTGAGTAATCTAAAATAGGAGTTTCCCACTTAGGCTGTATTATCCACCTATAATTTTGTAGGCCCTGGCCAGGGTCTTGTTCTGTTTTTTCCCCATCACGCGAAAATATAAAATTGTCTGATGCTAAGCTTATATACTTTTTAAAGTCTATGCTTGCAGATAAAGACATTGCATACTTATAGTTTGTGTTGTTAGTGTTTTCTGCCGGGGCGGATACATTATAATATTCAATTTTCGCGCCATCAATTATTTCTGGTATTGTATAATTTTTAGTCTCTTCTGGGGTAAAAGTTATCTCTGCATACGGCGATGTTCCTTTATCTAAAAATGGCGGAACATATGGAAGGTATCCGTGAGAATCCTTTATAGTAACCTCCTTCTTTATAAAAAATGGCTCAGACTGGATAGTCTCATCTGAACCTCCACCAAAACCAGTCACATTACCATCTAAGGATGATGGGGTTGAGTAAACTATTGTGGTGTTCCCTGATGACCCGGTCTCTGATTGTGCTATAGTGATTGTATAGTCGGGAGAGCTTGCTTGGGCAATTCTTAGTGTTCTGTTGTGACCATTAGAGTGCATTATGGACGAAGAAACATTATTAGATAACTGTTCTAGTGTCGAAACCGACAAAGGAATTGCTATCTGGTTGCTGTGACTAGACAAGATATCTCCGGAGCTATATGTTTCTGGTGCCACATATGCAACCTCTGTTTGCCCGCCTGAAAAGCCAGTGATTGTTCCTCCGACCGTTGTAAAGTCTGT
>Ga0209348_1000302_pt1 | contig 27274 bp, 47 predicted proteins | sample ETNvirenome_2_30_FD_184065 | JGI IMG/M metagenome (GOLD analysis project Ga0209348, IMG submission 184065) | Marine viral communities from the Pacific Ocean - ETNP_2_30 (SPAdes) (version 2) | ecosystem: Environmental > Aquatic > Marine > Oceanic | place: Pacific Ocean | collected 2013-06-22
ATCTAGAATATACAGCACTGAAGGACCAATGTATGATAGAGCCTACTACATTGTATATAAATAAGGATCATGAGTTTTTATCAGAGTGGGATTACTTTGCAAATGCTGATGGTTTAGAAGTAAAAGTAACAGAGGGAGAAACTACAATATGCTAGATGATGTATTATTTATAATGTCTTGTTTTTATGTGTTTTATTTAATAATAAGTATAATGTATAATATAACAAAATAACACTTGACTTTTATTCAAAAATGTGGTATAAGCGAATCAACAATTAAGGAGGACAAATGTCTGACAATGAAATAGTAAATATAAAACAAATGTCTGATGAGCAAATAATGCAAGCTATAGGACAAGACGATGGATCTAATGCAGGTAATAATATACCTAGATTAGCAATCAATCGTACACCAGAAGATGACGATGGTAATCAATTACCAGTCGGGCACTACTTTACTTATGATTCTACTGTTGGTCAAAATGTATTTGGTAAACCTGTTACATTAAGACCATTTGTAAGTGCAATGCAGTATATGCACTATGACGCAGAGAAGGGTGAGTATATAAATCGATCTATTATATTTAAGAGTTGGAAAGAAGAGGCTATAGATATACTAGGTGGTACTAAATGTGGTAAGATACCCTTTAAAGAAAGGTCAAGTCTTACTCCAGAACAACTAGAACAGCAAAGAACTATAAGATGTTATAAGTTAGTGTATGGTTTATTATCTTTTAAAGATGGTAAAACTGCACAAGGTGAGCCGCATGTTGTAGAGAACTTACCTGTTCTATACAGAGTAACTGGCACAGCATTTTCACCAGTTACATCAGCACTAGATCAATTGAAAAAAAGAAAAAAACTTATGTTTAATTGTACTTTTTCTCTTGATACTAAAAGGCAGAAAAAGGGAGGCAATGTTTTCTATGTGCCAGAGATAGCTGTAAATGCAGATGCTAATCTACAATTATCTGATACGGATATGGAAACATTAAAAGTATTTCAAGAATCAATTGATGTTGAAAACGCTGAGGTTGTTGATTTGTATAACACTGCAAAAACAAAACAACCAAATGTCTCTGATAAAATAGATGCTGAGATCGTTGAAGATGTAGATGATGCACCAGAAAAAGTATTAGCCTCATAATGAATACTATACTTTTAAAGGTACAGAAATATTTAGATTCTATATCTAAACAACCAGCGAAGTTAGATGAGAAACTTGTTGAGGAGTTTGGTGAGGCGTGTAAAAACGCCTTACTAAAACAGTTTCAAGAAGAAAGAAATACTAAATTTGAATTAAGAATGTCAAATGTAGGTAGACCATTATGTCAATTACAGATGGAAGCTAAAGGTATTAAAGGTGAGGGACAACCTTACAATAACAAAATGAGAAATACTTTTGGAGATTTAATAGAAGCACTAGCTATATTTGTTATGAAATCAGCAGGAGTAGATGTTAAGAATGAGCAGAAAAAAGTTACATACAAGTTTAATGGAGACTCAATTGAGGGTAGACAAGATGTTGAGATCGATGAGAAAATATGGGATATTAAGAGTGCGTCACCTTATTCCTTTGAGAAAAAGTTTGGTGAGGCAGGAGGTTTTACGGAAGTTATCAAAGATGATTCCTTTGGTTATGCATCACAGGGATTTCTATATGGCGAAAGTCAGAAAAAAAACTTTGGTGGATGGATAGCTATTAATAAATCAACAGGTGAATGGACAGTTTGTGAGACACCATCTGTACATCACGATTATAAAAAGACAGCTATTGAATCAGCGTTAAAAAACGTAGAGGCTATAAAAAATAACAAACCATTTAAAAGATGCTATGATGATATAGCAGAAACTTTTAGAAGTAAACCTACTGGTAATAGAGTTTTGGGCTTTGTGTGTTCGTATTGCCCATACAAACTTCCTTGTTGGGGAAGCGATAAGTTGCAGTTGTTACCACAACAGCAATCGAAAGGTAAAAATCCTAAATGGGTTTGGTACACTTCTGTAACAAATCCAAAGAAAGATGATACCGTAGAGAATGGTGGGGAATAGTTTGAGGGGTCTATTCTTCACCTGCTCTATATGATGTTATATTTTGTAGTGTTTAAACATAAAAAAGATAAGGAGTATAAATTGTTTACTAATATAGTATTTGATAAAGAAAATGAAGCAGAGGAGTTTGGTAAAAAAAGTATGAAAAGAAACTATGAACATAAAATTTTAGAATATAATAGTGAAAACTACGATAGGTATTGGAATGAAAAAGATAAATAAAGTTAGTGCAATTAATTCTGTTAAAGTAATAGTTAGCCCTTGGCAAAAGGGTTTTCATTGTGGTATTATAATGGATAGTAAATCTAAGATGACCACAGAGCAATATGAATTATGTTCTACAATAGCTAGAGGCATGATAAAGATGGCAACTTCTGACCCCCATTCAACGTTTCTGTGGGGACTTCGTGGATTTGCTGAAGATAAAAATAAAAGTGGCAAGGATATGACAATCAGTTCTGTAGCAGAATTTGATGATGAGTCTAATGTCATAGACTTTCTAGAGTTCTTAAAAAAGAAACGAGATAAGGAGTTAAACTAATGGCAACGCACTTAGTTATAGGTGACCCTCATTGTACACCTAAAGCAAACAATGATAGATTTCTGTGGGCAGGTAGAGTGGCAGCAGATTATAAAGTTTCTCATGTAATATGTATGGGTGACTTTTGTAGTATGGATTCTCTATCTAGTTATGATAGAGCAAAGAAATCCTTTGAAGGTAGAAGATATCAAAAAGATATGGAACATTCACATCAAGCACTATCTTTATTTAACAAAGGATTAGGTAAACATAAACCTAAAAAGATTATGATACACGGCAATCATGAAGATAGGATTGATAGATTTGTAGATGACAATCCAGAATTAGATGGCACACTAAAAATTAGTGATCTTAAATTTAAACAATATGGTTGGCAAGAAGTTCCATATAAACAAATGAAGATTATTGATGGTATATATTACTCACATCATTTTCCATCGGGTATTATGGGTTCAGCTATATCTGGAGAAAATATTGGCAGAACTCTATTGACAAAACACAAAGTTTCTGCTACAGTGGGCCATAGTCATTTGTTAGATTATGCTATATCTACATTACCAAATGGTAAAAAGATACACGGATTATCTGCAGGATGTTATCTAAATCATACAGAGCATTTTGCTAGAGATACACAGCATATGTGGTGGAGTGGTCTTATACTTAAAAGAGAAGTAAAAGATGGTAATTATAATATAGAAACAATTGATATTAAAACTATTAGGAGAGAATATGGTAAAAAATAAAAGAACATATCATTATAAAAAAGATCATAGTCATGATATGTCATACGAGAATGAGATAAGTTATGATAATGTAAATGCACCTGCACATTATCTACATGGCAGAAAAGAAACTATTGATGTTATTAGTGATTGTATGACTGATGATGAATATCATGGATATCTAAAAGGTAATATATTAAAATATGTTTCTAGATACAAATTTAAAGGTGAGCCTTTAGAAGATTTACAAAAGGCACACTGGTATTTAAATAGATTAATACAGGAGGTCAACAATGGGTCAAGTTAAACAAGCAATAATAGAAGTAGAAGATTTCGTTGCAGGTTGTTTACGTCAAGGTAGAACGTTAAATCAAACCATACGAGATGCCAGAGAATCTTTGGCAGCAAAAACTAATCCTTATTTTGATGATGAGGAATTAGTAGAAAATAAATACTACCAATTTAAAGGAGCAGAATAGTGAGAGATATATTTATGAGTGCCTTGAAAAAAAAGTATGAGGCAGAAGTAGATGTAGCTAAAGCTACAATAGAAGTATACCTACATAAAGCTGTAGGTATTGGTGAGCATCCACAGTTTGTTGACGAGATAGACAAACAATTAGAAATAATAGGATGTGCATTAGATAAATTAAGAGTGATAGAAAAATACTATCCTAATGAAGACGATATACCATTTTAATAGGAGGATAGATGGCTGAAGAAAAACCAAAGACACAACAACCTACCCCTAGAACATATTTTATAAGTTCAGAACAACTAATGGATATTATGAGATATTTAATGACAAGACCCTATGGTGAAGTTGTTAAGTTAATGAACTCTCTATCAACACTTACACCCGTAAACTCTGATGGAGGGAAAGATGTCGGAAAAAAATAATTTAGATAAGTATACTGGTATATTATTTGAATTAAAAATAGGGTTAAATAAAGATAATGCTATTGTAATTGATTATGGTGGTAAACCTGTAGGTAAAGTTAGAGAGGCCTTAAAAGGCTATCCCTATCATGGTAATCTATGTGCTGCTGTAATCAATCATGCTAATGCTGTTGGGAGAAAATTACAAGATGATATCAAACAACTTATACAGAAGGTTTAGAAAAATGTTTTGGCACAATAGAATTATGGATTTTGTTGAGAGATGTACTTCAAGATTCAATAGTTATCTCTGGACAAAAAGATGGGGTGATAGATCGTTGTATCAATCAGACCAAAAAAAAAGACACCTAGAGTAAATACTCTAGATGTCTTGTGTTGCCTGTGTGGGGGAGTCTATATGGCTCCCCTTTTTTATTGTAGGTTATTCATTTGATCCGCTATAGGTTTTCTCCTAGGAATCAATACATTTTCTGTTTCTATTATTGGTTTAATTCTATCATTATATACATTTGCTAAAAAACTTGGATAGTCTGTTCTTTCTGCGTATGGACTCATACCTTTAAACATATCTTCTACTTTTTCTGTAGATTCCATAACACTTTTATATCTGTCATCTGTAGTGATTAAAGATAAAAAAGATCTTATACTAGCTTTACTGTCAGGAAAACTAGCTATATTAACACCACCTGTAGTAGTAACAAAATCTTGATCACCTATTGGTTTCATTCCAAAATAATTATTACCTTTTTTAGCTGTTGGTGCACCTTTAAATTCAAAATTACCAGTCTCTGCAGCAGCTACTGTAGCGATAAATCCTGTAGGTACTTTTCTTTCAATAGAATCCTCAGGATATTCCTGACGAACCTCTTCTATTGCTTTCATAAAATCTTTTGTATTTTTTATCTCAGCCATAGTAATACTACATATAATTAAACTAGCAATTCCAAGCCCTAAGAGCTTTATTAATTCTTGAATTTGGATCATTAGCAGTTTTAGCAGATGTAAGTTTTTTCTTCATGCCTTTCATCCTTGCACAAAAGCTAGCTCTTCGTTTATTACCAACTTTTTTACTAGGTCTTTTTAAATTAGCACCTGTAGTTCTTTTAAAATACCTACGACCTGCTTCGTTTAATCCTCCAGAGGGGTTTTGATATTTTTTAGCTACCATTATTTTTTCTTAACTGTCATGGCAGCTCTCCTAAAATTAGCAGCAGTGGGTGCACCTTTAGCACCTTTCTTTCTCATCTTACCACCACGCTTTCTTTTAGCATGTATATTAGCGTATAGTCCTTTTCCTGGCATTATTTTTTACCTTTTTTAGCTCTTAACATAGCAAAGTCTTTCTTAGTAAGTTTACCATCTTTGTCCATGTCTAGTTTTTTTCTATTGCCTGTTACTTTTTTACCTTTTTTCATTTTTTTATTTTTCATCATTTTTCCGTAGTGTCCTGGCATTAGCTGTACCTCCTATATTTAGCTGTTTTTTTTGCAATCCCTTTCGGTTGCTTCACAAACTGTTTGCCCTTTTTTGTTCCTTTTCGTTTTGCTCTTGTCGTTGCCGCATACTCCGCAGATGATAGAGCTTTGATAGCTTTCTCTGGCAAATATCTTTCCCCAGTCTCCGAAGACTTCTTGCCAGATTTCGTTCTCCATTTCTGTTTGCTCCATGCTTTTAAACTCCTTTGACTTTTAGCAAGTGCCATTATGTTTTTCTCCCTTTTCTTATACTCTCTTTACCTTTTTTAAATATAGATGCCACCTGTGTTTTACCCATAACCTTTGCTCTTTGCTCACCAACAGTTAATATTTGGATCTTTCTTGCAAATGGTTTAGATATCTTTTTAACTTTTGCAACAGTCTTACGAGCATCAGCAGGAGTCGCAAACTTAATACCAACAGTATCCTTAGGATTCTCATCTGTATAAAGCCTCCTACCAGATCCTTTTGGTTTTTTGCCTGTACCTACTTTAGGATCTCTTTTTTTTGCCATAAGATTTCATTTCTTTAATATGTTTTTCAATAACTTTACTCTGCTTCTTATGTAAAGCAGATGCTTTTTTTAGTGCCTTAGCTACTTTTTTTATTTTTTTTACCATTTTTTTTCTTTGCTTTGCTTGGTAATAAACCTTTATTTACTGCACGAGCACGTTCACTAAATCCTAGTTTCTTACCTTTTTTTATTTTATCTTTAATTGTTGATACTTTTGCTACCATTGTATTTTTCTCGCCAATAGTTTTTTCTTTCAAGTAATCTAATTTTATATTCTAAGTTATCTATACCTAAAATCTTTTTAATAAAAGATATCATTACTTGTATCCTCCACCTGCAGCCTTGTACCGTTTAGCTAGCATCTGGGCTTTTCTCGCTGACCATTGTCCAGGTTTTCCACCCTTTGATCCAGCCATGATAGAGTTAAACATACGTTTTCTCATACCAGGTTTTGTATAGTTACCTGCTTTATTTACTGTGCTTTTTTTCTTCGCCATCCTTTATCTCCTTGTAGTCATAATCATAACTGCCTTCTTCGTTCTCATCAGTTATCCATTTTGATGTGTCTTCCACAGACCATATTCTAGTATTAACTAATCTATGTATAAGAGGTTTGCTAGGGTCAGCTGCCATAGATGGATCAAAGATCCTTAGTCTATTGTTGGGTTGAATTGCATAGTTGCCATCATCTAATTCTATCACATGTCCACACTTGTGTTGATCTGGTTTTTCTGCATAACCAAAATCTAATTCATTATAATCACCAGCACACCAATCTATTGTAAATAGATATGTTCCTTCTCTTTGTTTTTTTCTTCTAGATGTATATATCATCTTACATCCTTGTAGTTGATAGAATCTAGTAACACTTACATTATAACTAAATGAATCCCATAACATTAATTCATTTAGAGGTAATTCTTTTACACCAGGTTTTTTACAAAATGCAGATACTGGTGCTCTCCACCAGATACCACCATCAGTCATCATGTAATGAAATAAAGGCACTTGCTTTGGTATAGATGTAAAACCAAATACAACACACTCAAAGTATTTATCATGAGAATCTTTCTGATCTCTTAGATAATTACCTCTTACATAACACTCTATTGGGGGTATATTAGCATTTAAATACATATTTTAATCCTCTAATTTTTTTAAGTTATATTTTTTTCTATTATATATTTTTTTACTATTTAATCTATGTTGCCTAAATCTTGCATCTCTTAACATCTTTGCAAAATTATTTAGATAAGATAATCTTTTTAATACTCTTTTCACCTAAATAAATCTCTGTTTCTGCCTCACCTTGCCAGCATTTGTAAGATACTGACTCAGAATACTGACGTTCTGCTACACGTTTTGCACGAAGACACGATGCCATAGAATCTTGTATTCTATGCTCTTTGATCTCTCCGTTTATAAACATTAATAATCCTACTACAGATTCTATCATTGACTATTACCATTTGTATATTTAAATTCTCTGTTTTGATCTTTTAATCTTTCAATATCCTCTAAAACTTTATCCATTTGTTTTCTTAAAAATTCTATGTTTACTTTATTTAATGCCATAGATTCTATGTGTTTATTTAATTTATCTGTAGTTTTATAAAGATCCTCAATCATCATGAATTGTTCACTATCTGCGGGTAATGCACCAAGTTGGCCCCGTGGCCATTTTATTCTAAACTCTGTATTTTCTTGTAAATCTTTTTCCATTATCTGAATACGAGTGTCTGCTATATTTAAACGTTCTACCATCTGAAAATATCCCATAGTTCCAAGTGCTACGATAATTATTAGACTGGCAACAGTCTTCATAGGCATCTGTACAGCTGCTTCTTCAGATATATTTAATGGTTTTTTACTCATTTTTTTCTCCCCATATAATGATCACCAGGTTCATAGTTCCATTTCTTACCATGATGTCCTCTGATATCTGCATACCACATTCTTAGTTTAACAACCCATTTAAAAAATTTAGTTGGTTTAGTCATTAATTATGTATTTTCCTCATCTATATTTTCAAGGCAAACAAATTTAACATATATTTGGTTTTCATTTACCTGTTCTGGTCCAGAGGTTTCTAAAAATTCTTTAGATTGTGTATAACCTGCAATCATACAATCATGCCAATTATTATATTCTAAACCAGTATGCATTGGAGGCATACAAGTAGATTGTATTGCAGAACATAAAATAAGTATTAGAGATAACTTCACTTTTGCCAACTAAAAAGCCAGGCAACGAATTTATCCCAAAGATTTTTTATCTTTTCCAATATCTTCTTTATCATTCTTCTCCTCCAGTTTTTTTATTTTTTTAATAGCTTCTTCTAAATCTTGATTTGTGTGTTCTAATTTTTGTAAACATCTTTTATTAGCTGCATCCTTAGATTTACCAGCATCCTGTAATTCAGCTACTTCTTGTCGAAGTATACGAATCTGTTCCTTGTATTCGTTTAATAATTCAGAACTGTTTTCAGACATTATTTTTTTCCGTTACGGAATATCTGTGTACCTTTAATACCAAAAATACTAGCAACAACTAAAATCCAAAGATTGGTAAACCAACTTGGAAGTGTTGAAAAGTATTCAAAAAATAATTTTACTTTATTCATTGCCTCGGGGTCATCACTTATGACTGCCCAAGCAAGTACAACGATAGGAGCCGAGAGAATAAGCAAAACGAATTCGTCTTTCCAGTCCGATTGTCGTGCCTCTAAAAGTTTACCCTGATAAGCCTCCTCACCCCTAGCCATCTTTTCTGCATGCATAAGCTGTGCATCTGACATAGCCATCTTTGTTTTCTGTCGGTTGGAATAAATTTTACTTCCAGCCTGTAATGCTATTTTTGCTAAACTAAACCAAGCCATTTTTTTCTAACCATCCTGGCACATCAAATGATGGACATTCTTTCTTGTCATCAACTTGATAGTGTCCTATAATTTTTTCTATATTATATTTATCTTTTAACTTTAATAATATACTTTTTAATGTTTCAAACTGTACAGGTGTAAAATTATTTTCCCAACCCATACTTGGTGTGCCTCCTCCGACTAATGCTACACCTATTGATGTACCATTAACCTGTACCGCATGTGCACCTGTAACATCTTCATCTCTTCCGACTTGTAGTGTGCCATCTCGTTTAATTAGATAGTGATATCCGATTGTATCGAAACCTCTATCTTTGTGCCATTGTGTAACTTTCTCTACATCAATATCCATATCTGCTGGAGTTTGTGTACAGTGTATTACTATTGTATCAGTTGTCTCTCTTTTGTCCATTATGTAAATAGTCCTATTAGTGTTATTATTGTCGCCCCTAGCCCGCCCAGTATTGCATAAAGTAGCTTATCTACCTTTCCATGCAACTTATCCACATCTTGATGCAAATGCTTCAGATGATTATTTTTTATTGAAGAAACCTCTCTCTTTAATCCTGTGATATATCCATATAAGGATATTAAGTGTTCGCTAGTTGTTTTGGGTTGTTTAGGCATTATCTCGATGATTCTGGTAGTAGGTTATCAAATTGATTGTACTCATCATAATCTTTATCTTTTCCGAATTCTTGTACTCTTTCTTTAAAAGCATCACTAAGTGCTTTAGGTATATCTGATATTATAGTTGGTTCTTTTAAATTTAAAGGTATACCTAATGCTTTTTTAAATGAATTTCTTATATCATAAAATTTATCTTTTAATTCTTTTATATTTTCTTCGTATTTATCTTTTGAAATTTTTCCATCTCTAAATTTTGAAACTTCACCACTAATTTGTTGTCTAATACCATTTACTTTTCTTTGAAATTCAAAACCTTTTGCTGATCTTAATTTATTTATATTTACTTTTTGAAATTTTAAACCAACAGAATTTAAAAATGCAATTAATTCACTTTCTTCAGATCTAAATGGAGTTTCTTTTCCCTTTCTAGCCCTTTCAATCCTTTGTGTAGAATATGATCCTGGAACAAAAGGAAAGTTAGGTATTATTCTTTGAGATACAGCTTTTGCTCTAACTTTCAAATCGTCAAAATCTGATATACCCTGACCAGCTAATGCTTTTTTTCCAAATAAATCAAATCCAACTAAAGGAAATAATACATCACCCGCTATACCAAAATTAGGCTGTAAAGGTGCTGGAAGTCCAGGCATTAAATTTCCAGAACCTAAATCTAAAATATCACCACCTGGAACATATCTAGTTATATCCATGTATGCCCCACCCTGTTTATCTCCCATTAATGGAATCTTAACATTTCTATGTGGTAAAAATGGTAAACCAAAAACTCTACCTTGTTTTTGTTCAGGCATTGCTGCACGTTCTGCTTTAGTATCTCCACCACCTAATATATCACCACCATTGTTTAACATATATCCTAACACTGCGTATTTAGCATATTTCCATGGTCTTACAAATGCAGTCTCTGCCAGTATAGGTATAACTCTATATGTATATGCTAAAAATGGAGTTGGAAATTGTCTCATCCAATTTATAGCAGGTGCTGTTATGTTATAATCTATAAAAGATTTTCTAGCATCTTGAGCAGCTAAAACAGCAGAATAACCTTTATCTATTCTATCCATAAATAAAGCTAATCTAAAAAGTTCATCCTCTCTTCTATACCAATCAGTTAAATTATCTAAACCAAATTTTGAACCTACTAGAGGTTTTACATAACCTCTATAAAATTTATCGGCAATACTAACCCCTTGAACTGCTGTATTATTTTTTGGATCCACTGTATATATTTTTGATAACTTATCTATATTAGGTTGTCTAAGTCTTCCTAATTCTATCTCTGGTAAACTGGCATTAAAAACACCATGTTGCTCTGCTAATTCTACTACCTTTGATTTTTTACCTCTACCAGCTTGCATAAATGCATTAGCAGCTTTTGGTAAATATTTATAACTACCATCAACTAAATCTAGTAAAACAAGATTACTAATTATATTATTAACATGAACAGTTGGATTCCAAGCAGTTTTACTTACTTTCCATATTTGATTTAATTTTCTATAACCTTTACCAAAACCAGTTGTTGGTCCCTCAGCAATTTTATTCATTTGATCTAAATTAAAATATACTTCTTCTGGGACAAATTTACCAGCTAATTTACCAAATGTTGGCTGTATGGTTCCTTTTTGTATAGTTGTCGGGACTTTGACATATTTTAAATCTAAAGCCTCTTCTCTAGATAGTTTATCTTTTGTGAATGGCTGCTCAGATAATCTAGCATAAAAATCATATCTAGGTAAAGTTGTAGCCATTAGTCTGCCAGTTTCTGCTATTGCAAATCCTGCATTTTCTATTTCACCCATACCTAAACGTTCTTGTTTAGTAAACTGCCATCTTGCATTTATAATTGGTTCATCAGCTTTTGTAGGATCTTTAGCTAATTTTTTAACTTCATCTACAGTTGCTTTTTTACCAGTTACATTTCCCTTACTATCTAAAATATTTCCAAATAATTCCCAGCCATTATGATCATCAACAGCTACTGGTTTTTTAGGTTCTAAAAATCTATACGCTTTTATTTTACTATATTCATTTATCCATTGTTTAGGTGTAATATTTTCTATGATACCTCTTGCTTTTATTTCATCAGCAAATTTACCAATATTTTGACCAGCGTAAGATCTTCTTAGATATTTTTCTATGTTAGTTTTCATGGTTTCATCTGTTATCAAACCAAGATCAACATATTTTTGACTTAACTCTGTAATTTTTGCACGACCTTCATCACGCATTTCATTTAAATATTTTGCTGGGACATCATACTTTATATCACCTTCAAGCATATTATATAATACTTTATTTTCATCTGGAGTTAATTGTGCAGCTTTACCAGCTATTTTTGCTGCATCAATTAAAATCATATTTTCTAAACCTTTAAAAGATTGTGCCTCTATAATTTTAAATTCTTTAGGTAATTTATATCCATCTACAAAACCTCTAGCCAATAAACCACCTATTGTTAAATCAGGATCATCTAACCATTTTTGTGTTACTTTATTAGAAACACCTACTGTTTGCCCTGCTGCTAATTTATCTGCTAAACTAAAAAATTTATTACTAATATTTTTATTTCTTACAGCTAGTATACCTCCCGCACCAGCCATAAAACCTAGTACAGCTCTTCCAAATCTCTTAGTTATATTAGTTTCATCCTCAGGATCTAGTGCCTGCCCCGTTAAACCTTCTGTAGAAAATCCATAAGCACCACCAACTAATCCCCCGCCTAACTCTGGACCTAATTTACCAGTTGTTATGTAATCAAAAGCTGGTCTTCCAATATTTTTAGAGTATGTGTTTCTCACATCTCTCATAAATTCTAAAGGACCTCTAAGTAAAAAACTATTATTATTTTGTTTCTCTTTAGGTATAGTTACTGGTATATCATTAATTTCTTCTGGCACTTTTATTTTACCAGATATTGCAGCATCTGTTCTTACTTGTGCACTAATATCACCACGACCTTTTACTTTCTTACCAGTATCAAGTGTAGATTTTTGCCCAATAACTATATCCTCTTGTCCTGGTAATGGTATATTTACAAAATCTTTTTGTTTTAATTTAGCAAGTTCTTCAGGTGAAGGTCCTGATTGATCTAATCCAAAATCTTTTTTAAGTTTTTTTAATTTTATAAATTCTGCAGTTTTACCTATGACTGGTGATAAAACTCCACCTGTAACAGCACCACCCAGTGCTTGTTTAGTTCTTGTATCAAAAAAACTTTGATCATCTACATAACCAAATGCTCCAGCTAATCCACCAGCTATTGCACCTGATCTAGCCATCTGATATAAATTTCTACCTCTTAATACAGGTATAAGCCACATAGCAGGGTCTAAAATTAATCCACCAAAATAAGCAGCTTTCGCTAACCCATCTCCATTTTCTAAAAGCTCTCTAATCCTTTGTTGATCTCTTTCCATATTTTGAAGATCAATACCAGCCATTTGTTTAACCCCACGATAAGTATCTTTTAAACCTAAAAAAAATGCCTCACCTACTCCTAATTCATGATCTTTAGTTCTTTCATAAATTTTTTCACCAGCAAAAGATCTAGAGGATTGTGGTATTAAATCATCAAACATATTAAATTCTTGTGGATTTCTTAATATAGTTTGTGGATCTGATTTATTTGTAATATTAAATGTATTTTGTAAGTTTAATTTTTGTGTTGACGATGGCAACAAATAATTAAACATATTTGCTTCAGACATTAATTATATTTCCTATGGAGCTAGTGGACCACCCATTGTTTCTTTTGGAGGTGGGCCTAATTCTTGTTTCTTCTTTTGAACCGCTATTTCTAACGTTTTTATTGCTGCTTCTCTTTGTTCATCAGTTAAAGCAGGATCCGCTAATATTTTAGCTACACCATTTGAAAATGATATATTTATTGCATCAAGTTTGAGTGCGTAATCTATATTTTGAGCTGACTCTAAATCACCAAATGCAAAAGCATCACCTCGTTGTTCTTTTGTAACACCAGATGTTTTAGTATCTAAACCAGCACTTTTAACTCTAGCTTCTCCTTTTTGAATATTTTCTTTAGCACGTTCATCAATTTTATCAACTCTAGAATCATAATTTATATTACTTAATTTAAATTGTTGTTTTGTATATTTTTCTCTATAATAATCTTCTTCAGTTCCAGTGTATCCAGCAAATTTTATGGCGTTGCTATAATCTTCTGCAAATTGTGGAAACACATTAGCAAATTCTTTATTATCTCTCATAATTCTATCAGTTACAACACTTCTAAAATCTTGTCTAATATCATCTAACTGGCTGTTGTGTTTTTTAATATCAAATTTTTCTAAATCAGTATCAGCATCTCTTAAACCTAATAAACTTGCAGCATCTGATGGTTCTGCTGGTTGAGGTGATGGGCCTTCTAATGCTTGAGTTAATCTAGCAGTAGCAGTTGCCTCATCTTTTCTACCCAAAGGTTCACCTATAAATCTAGCTAATCCTTTTGGTGCTTCACCTACCAATAAATCTTTAATATTTTTAGTATCTTTTAAAACAGAATCAATATAAGCACCTCTATCTTGTAGTGCAGATTTTCTACTACCTATAAATGACGTTTGAATTAATTGTTCATAATTTTTAGCATCAGCTTTATCAATTTTATTAGCTATACCCTCTATATTATATCTATCACCAAATCTCATTCTTATAGAATTGAATAAACCCTCTTCAGTTCCAGATTCAAATAATCCCATAGCATCCATACCATCTGCAACTTTCTGTCCATATGTTGTTGCATATTGATTTTTTAAATTTTCTTGTGCTTTTATCAATTTTCTTTCTGCTGGTATTTCTACACCTAGAACATGCTTAGAAACATTATCTACTACACTTGCTGCTATCTCATCGGATGCTCTTTTTTGTTCTTGTAGTTCAGTAAGTGCACCTGTTACAAAAGGCACTAAAAATCCATTTGCCATTATTTAGTCTCCTCTGGTTTAGCTAATAAACCTTTTGCTTTTGGTTTAGCTTCTATAGCAGGTTTATCTATATTCATGTTTTCCATTTCTTTAGCTTCTTTTGCTTCTTTTAATTTTAACATATTAGTTTTAAATTCTTTGTTACCAGTATCCTCTAATGACATTTTTAAATTTTTAATACCAGCTCTCATACCTATCGCTGTTATCATTTCCATTATAGCTTCTGATAAAGTAAATCCTAAATCAGGAGTAAATTCACCTTCCATAAATCCTGCAAACACAATTGTTCTTGCTATACCTTCTACTGGTATACCTGCCTCTAATAAATATATCATTTCCTCAACTGCTTCAGGAGTTGTCATTGATCTCCATATTTCTTCTAAAACAATTTCAGGATCTGTCTGTCTTGGTGGATGTTCCCAAGGATAGTTACCTGGTTCATCAGTAAGAGATTGACCTGGTACAGGTGTATTAAACGGATCAAACTCTGGTGGTAATGTATTATCTCCAATTGATTTCATAAATGTCTATGCCTTTAAGTATGCTTTTGATATTACAAAGTCTTTCATTCTTGCTCTGTTTTCTTTTAGTAATTTTTCTGGATCAGATTCTGTTATAGCACCAAAAGTACTACCCCTAGCCATTGATGGTCTTCTTTGACTCATAAATATTTTTGCATTTGAAAATCTAGGTCTATTTCTTTGTGCATTTGTTAAAATATTAATTGTATTTTGGTATGCTTTCATATAATCTTCAGATCCAGCTTCTAAAAATGCTTCTTTAATTTGTTTTTTTAAACTTTTTTCACCTTCATATTGCTTTGTTCTTTGTGTATCTCTTGTATCTGGAAAGGGTAATCTACTTTTAGGTAAATCTATCTCAACATCACCATCACCTCTCGGTCTTCTTCTAGGAACCTCTTCTCCTTCACTATATAAAGATCCAAACTCTTTTGTAACATTTGATATTGCATTTCTAAATAATTTTTTTGTATTGTATGCCATTAATTACCCCTATGTATTATTTTGTAAAAATTTAGTAAACATATTCATACCAAACTGACCTAGCATTGCATATAATGCAGATGTCTGTGCAGAGTTTTGTAAATCAAACGCTGTAGTTCTTTCTAGTGCTGCAACTGCAAGGTTATGATTTCTGTTCATTTCATTTTCAGAAGATTGATTAACCCAAGATGCCTCATCTCTCCACTGTTGCCACAATGATGATAATGCAAAGTTACTTATATTTAATAAGTTTTCTGCATTAGTCTGATTAGCAGCATTTACAGCAGCTGTATTAGCTGTATTAATCTGTCTTCTCCAAGTTACATTTGATTGGTCAATAACTCTTTGATTCTCTACATTAAATCTTTCTCTTTGACTTTCAAGTGTAGCATTGAATTGATTTAGTGCAGCTGTTCTTTGTGCGTTTGCATCAGCTATGGCTGTAGCATTTTTTGCATTTAATGCTGCAACTTTATTTGCTTCTGCATTATTAAACTGTGCTAGTGCATCTGATCTTCTAGCGTTTTGTTCTTGAATATTTGTATTTAATGTGTCGTAGAATTGATTAACTTGATTCTGACTTGTAGCATTAAATTGTAACGCAGCATTTCTAGCAGCATTGTCAGTTAATAATTGTTGTTGTTGTGCCTGTAAATTCTGTAAATTAGCTTGCTGATTGTTTGATAGATTAGCCATATCCATTTGTAGATATGATTGTGCATTTATAACAGCAGCCTGTTGATTGTTAGCTAGGTTTTGAAATATAACTTGTTTATATGTATTTGCATCAGCTTGTGCTATTGGTATTGATGATCTTAATATACCTTCAGCTAATGCCTCAGCTAACATTGTAGAGGAACCTAATCCTCTAGCTTGCATAGTAGCTTTAGCAGCCTCAGCAGCACCTCTTGCAAATGCAGGTAATGGCGAGCCTGTGCTTAAAGATTGCTGTATATCAGATGATATATTTTCTAATTGGCCTTGTACTGTTGCTTTAGGATCTAATGTTGCTAATGATTGTGTGACACCTGTCATAGGAGCCGTTACAGTTCCCTGTGCAGCAGTCATTGTAGGTGCTGTACCAATAGTTGCAGCTGTAAATTGAGATGCAGTTTGTGGTGTAGCAGTTGCTACTTGTTGTCCTGTCGCAGGTGTAACTGCAGTTGCAGTTGGGGCCGTAGCAGTGGGTATAGCTGCAGCTACAGTTCCAGTAACACCTGGTGTTGCTAATAATTCATTTGTTTGTACATTTTGTACTGTTGGTGTTATTGAAGCACCCTGCGGTAATGTAGGTGTGCTTAATAAACTATCTATTAAACTAACAGCTTTTTTACTACTAGTCTGCTCTGACTGTGTTGGTGTTAGTGTACCTGTCGGTAGTGTCGCCATTATCTCCCCTGTCTATTATATTTTTTAAACATTCGTTTCTCTGATTTATTTTTATTTTTCTTATGTACTCTTGGTCTCTTTTTAGGTTTAGGTCTTTCAACAAAATCTTTAAACCTACGAGCCATTATGGTTTAGTTGGGAACGTAGCATTATTACATTTCTCAACAGTGTCCTTACCCTCAGGCAGGTCTCTTAACTCCTGTCTGTATGTTCTCATGTCATCCGACATAGTAACATCAGATAAAGCATAGAAGTCAGTCTCAGCTAATAGTTGATTTCTTCTAGATCTAAGACTAGCCTGTGCTCTTCCTAAAGCACCAGCTTCCCAAGCAGCCTCTTCGGCATCTCTAGCAGCCTCTTCTGCAGCTGTGAACTGCACTCTTTCACCATTTATGTTATGATATCTTGGCATTGTTTCTCCTTTATTTTTGTTTATTATTATTAATTAATTCCGTAAAGGCAAATATCTCCAGCATCTATGTTGCCTGAAGTCATTTTAAACTGCACCGCATCTATTGCACTTGTTGTATTCATATATCCACCTACATTTACTTCTTGTGTATAATCTCCTGAATATGCATTACCTCTTGATATAAAATGTTTTACAAATGTTGTAGAACTTGGATTAAATAAGTGTAAATATCCACTACCACATTCATCATTTGCATTTCCTGAAGCAACTATTAGAGGTTGAAAAGATGTTGATTGTGCTAAATCCTCTGATGCATAATATCCTACACCTTGTCCACCAGCATTTTCTGCTTGATAAGAATAAAATGCTGTTGTTGTTTTTGTAACATTATAGTTTGAACCAGAATCTGTTGAACCATTAAAGGTAAGTTTGGTATTATCAGTGGCTGGATGAATATTATTAAATGTAAATAAATATTCTTTATAAGTATTATCTAATACAACATCACTAGAGCCATCGACAAAAGATAAGGTTGCAGAACTAGAGGCTGTTAATTTTTTAATAAAAGTCATAGCACCACTACTAAGACTACCAAATGCAGTTACCGATCTAACCCCTCTATTATTTAGTTTAACTATGCTCATTAACTATCCTTTATTCCATAGAGCTTTATTGTACCAGCATCTATGTTACCAGCACCACCAGTTCCCTCTGTGCATTTAAATTGTATAGCATCAATTGCTGACGTTGTATTAAAATATCCAGAAGTTTTAAATATTACAGAATTATTACCACTATTGTAAATTTGCATATTAGACATAAAGTGTTTTACAAATGTGGTACTACTTGGATTAAATAAAAGTAACTCACCTGATGTAGACTGATCATTATCATTTCCTAAATCATCTACAATATCTTGAAAAGATGTGCTTTGTGCTTCATCTCTTGATGTGCTATAAGTTAATGAAGTTGAAGAACCTCCTTCATCGTGATACGCTAAATGAACTGCAGAGGTAAGAGTCACACCATAAGAACTTCCAGTATTTGTAGACCCTTGAAATCCTACTTTTACATCATCGTTAGACGGATGAATATTTATAAGTTTAAACATATAAATAGGATATGTGCTATCCAAGACCACGTCTGAACTACCATCTACAAAAGATATTGTTGAATCAGAACTAGCCGTTATGGTTTTAATTAATGTCATTGCACCAGCAGGAAAATTAGGAGCACTTGTCACACTACTTAAACTGTTATTATTATATTTAACTAACGCCATACATTTTTATTGTTCCTGAATCTATATTGCCACTAGACATTTTAAACTGCACCGCATCAACTGCACTTGTAGTGTTTCCATATCCAGCAATATATGAATTCATTTGAAAATCAGATGTTGAATTAAAATTTGTTGTTGCTATATAATGTTTTACAAAAGTTGTATTGCTAGGATCAAATAAATGTAAAGTTCCCGATAAAGATTCATCATTTTCAATTCCTAAAGAACTTAAAACAGTTAATTTTTGAAATGCTGTAGATTGTGCTAAATCTTGAACAGTTCCATAACTTACTGCTGATTCAACACCATTTTCACCATGATAAGCTGCAAATGTAGAAGATGTTTTAGTAACATTATAATTTGAACCACTATCTGCACTTAAATTAAAATCAAATGAAACAGAATCAGTACTTGGGTGTATATTTATAAACTTAAATATATACTCTTTATAAGTAGAGTCTATCCCTGAAGTAAAATCTATTGTAGATGAACTACTAGCAGTTTGAGTAGAGATAAGAACTAATGATCCCCCACCGACACCACTGGGTAGACTTGTGATTGCCGACATAGAGTTATTATTGCACACATTAATTGACATGTGCTACTCCTTTGGATTATCTGATCTTACTTTATCACAATGATCTTTAAATGTTGATGTGCCATTTTTTTGATCTTTATAAATCATTTCTATTTGCTCTTGCCATGATCCATACTGAGATCGCCTAGTTTCATCTATACCATCATTTGTTTCAGCAGTGTTACCTGCAGTTTCATAAGACGCTAGTTGAGAATCTGTTGGTTTTGTGATATCAAGATTCCATTCTTTAATATATGGACCATCCCCAATATCTTCTAGTATAACATCTTTTAAAAAATCTATATTTGAAACACCATTTGCTTCTGCATATAATTCTATTTTTTTACTTAACTGTGCCATATTATGCTCCTATTATTCTAAATCCACCAAAATGTGTTTCATGATTTGCACTTCCATCACCTGTAACACTAACACTTGAACCACCTTTATTATTATAATAAAATACCTCAAAATAATCGTCTGTATCAGAATCTACCATACAGTAAATTGAATTTGTATCATAAGATGTATTTGGTGTACCTGTGTGTGCAATAGCACTTCCATTCTTTCTAATTTGAAGAAAAGAACCAGTGTAACTAGTACTTGAGTTTGGTCTTAGCTGTGCATATAAAAAATATTTACCAGCAACTCCTGGTGTAAATCTGTAATTAGATGAACTATCAAAAGCATTATCACTATCAAAAGTTTCACCATTAAAATTTATTTTTACATAAGTTACATTTGCACAATTTTGATTATTTGCTAAATATGCTTGAAAGGCTGGAGTATTAACACCACCAACACCAGATAAGAAATTTGACCTAGTCATTTTTCTTAACGCACTAGCAGAGTCATCATGAATTATGATAGTATCAGCGTCAGCAGCAGAAGTTTCTGCAGTTTGTCCTGTGATTGCTGTTACATCTAGATGCTCATCAGATACAGCATCGTCAGCTATTTTAGCGGCTGTTACAGTATCATCTGAAGGTACACCCAGGTCGAGCACATTACCTAATATTTGAACGAAGTCGATAACGTCACCTGTCGCTAGATTACTAGCAAAGGTCATAGTAGAACCAGAGATAGTGAATGAACTACCTGGTTTTTGTAAAATACCATTTAAACTAACCAACATATGATTAGCTGATTCTGGTGCAACGTTAACACCCCCTACCTGTAGGGTGTAAGCTGCCTGTCCGTTTACGACTGATATCGCATCACAGACTTGAAAGTTTCCCACAGTGGGTGTTTTTCCTATATAGGGCATGTTCCTCCTTAATTAATTCCGTATAATGTTATTGTTCCAGCATCTATATTGCCTGTATTAAATTTAAATTGTACTGCATCTATCGCAGCTGTTACATTACAATATCCTGCAACATATATATCAAAAGAAAAATCTGCATCAGTCATCTGTTGAGTTCTTGCTATAAAATGTTTTACAAATGTTGTAGAGGATGGATTAAACAAATGTAGAAAACCACCCAAACAAGCATCATTTTCATTTGCTAACGATTGAGATAAATATTGAAAACCAGTTCCATTTGCTAAATCATAACTAGTATTATGAGCAAGTTGTGTATCTGAATTTCCCTCATCGTGTCTTGATTGGAAATAAGTTGTTGTTTTTGAAGCATCATAATCTGTGCTACCATCTCTAAAACCTACACTAAAAAATGCACCATCAGTGGCTGGGTGTATATTATTAAAATGAAATATATATTCTTTATAAGTATTGTCTAATACAACATTACTAGACCCATCTACAAAACTTAATGTACCACTGGAACTAGCAGTAAGTTTTTTAATAAAAGTCATAGCACCACCTGCAGATCCAGTCTCGAATCCATTAGCACTGCTATTAAATTTTAGTGCTTCATTAGCAGCAGGTGTAACATTTATACTATTAAATTTTAATTTATTAAGTGCCATTAGCTATCACTTATCCCATAGAGTTTTATCGTACCTGAATCTATATTACCAGTGCTCATTGAAAATTGTATTGCATCAATAGCAGATGTGGTATTAAAATATCCAGCGGTATAACTATTAACAGATTGAGCATTAGAACCATTAGCAGTTGCTATATAATGTTTTACAAATGTGGTAGAAGACGGATTAAAAATATATAACTCTCCAGAACCACTACTATCATTGTCTGTTGCTAGTGTACCAATTAAGCCTTGTGTTCCTGTTCCTTGTGCAAGATCTTGATAAACATTATAAGACAGTGCAGTTGAACTATCATCTTCTTTGTTAAGAGCATAAAATGAACTTGATGTTTTTGCAACATTATAATTGCTACCAGTATCAATAGAACCATTAAAAGCTAATGTACTAGCAGCTGATGGGTGACAGTTAATATATTTAAATAAATAAACAGGATATGTATTATCTAGAACAACATCTGAACTTCCATGCACAAATGACAATGTAGAACTAGAACTAGCAGTTAGAGTTTTAATTAATGTCATGGAACCAGGATTAATAGTAGAAAAACCATTAGCACTGGCATTAAATCCAAGTCCTTTACTTGCAGCTGATGTTACATCAAAACTATTAAAATTAAATTTTGTAAGTGCCATTATGTAACTCCATACATTTTTATTGTTCCTGAGTCTATGTTGCCTGATGAAAATTTAAACTGTATAGCATCAATAGCAGAAGTTGTATTAAAATACCCAGCTATATAATTAACAGTTACATTTGGATCAGATGTTGAATTAGTTGTTTGAGCATTAATCATAAAATGCTTTACAAAAGTTGTAGAACTAGGATTAAATAATCTAACAGTTGCAACTAAACAATCATCATTATTGTTAGCTGAAGAACCAGATGTAAAATTTTGAAATCCTGTTCCTTGAGCTATATCGCTTCCTGTATCATAACCAAATCCTGTACTACCATCATCTTCTTCATGGTATGCTTGAAAAAAAGAAGTTGTTTTTGTTACATTGTAATTACTACCACTATCTGCACTTCCATTAAATTGAAAAGATACTGCATTGTTAGAAGGGTGAATATCTATAAACTTAAAAACATATTCTTTATAAGTAGAATCTATACCACTTGTAAAAGAAATTGCAGAACTACTACTAGCAGTCTGCTCTGATATTAATACCATAGCACCACCAACGTCTCCTGCCTCTAATCCATTATTATTAGAATTAAATTTAACTACTTTACTAGCAGTTGGTGTTAAGTTTAAGCTATTGAAGTTAACCTTAGAGAGTGCCATGGGTTACTCCTTAACCTTTTAATCCTATTAATGTAAATTCGCCTTCTTCAATATTTCCTGTGTGCATCGATATCCTAATACCATCATGTGCTTCAGGAGACGCATAAACACCACCACCTATTTGATTGTTGACTTGATCTTCTGTATTACCACTTCCATCTATTGCTTGTGATAATAATTGAGCAGTTGTATTTAAACTTGAATCTGACATATTATAAAAAGTCATTTCGGCATTTGATCTTTGGTCACTTGCATTTTGAGTTCCTCCTGTTCCCACTAATATATTAGTTGTAGAGTTAGTTCTTGAAGTTCCACCACTATAATATGATCTAAAAACTTCTGCTAAATATCCTGATGTTCTAAAAGTGCCACTATTTGATACTCGCACAGCTAGAACAGCACCATTGGTGCTTGGTCGCCAAGTAAAAAGAACTTTATAGTATCTATAAGTTGAATCAATAACAACACCACCAGTGCCATGTACAAAATCAACACTTGAAGTTGCTGAAGTAACATTTGTATGTGCAATTTTAGTCCAATCTCCACCTTTAATGTAACTATAATCAACTCTTTTAAGAACACCTGCATCTGATATAAGTAATTCGTCTGTGTCTGCAGGTTCAGCTCCTAAAGCAGTTTGTGCTGAAATAACATCGGTATTTAATTTTGCACCTGTAATTGCATCATCAGAAATCATAGCGGATGTAATACTATTGGTTGCAGGATTTACAGTTTGTAATGCTCTACCTAGAAATACACAATACATTGTATCTGTCGAAGCCGTGGCCGCAGATAGTGTCAACGCTGTGCCTGTAGCAGTATATGCTTTACCAGATCCAGGTTGTTGTCTTACATTATTAATAAATAATGCTATCTCATTTTCATTTGTTACTGCATGATTTAGAGTGTAGGAGGTAGTTGCACTCGTAGAAAACTCCTGCGTAGCAAAAGAAGTAAATGATTCTGAAGGTTGATTTCCAATATATGGCATCTTATGTGATCTCCATTATTGACAATGTGCCTGATAGTTTATCTGCAACTGAACAATCTATTTGAATTTTATCTCCAGCTTCAAGAACTACTTTACCACCAGATAATATTTCAAGCGAACTGCCTGTTGGTATACTTACATCTTTAATTAAAAATGATGTACCATTTGCAACATTATTAGCACCACCTCTGCTTGATGTTGTACTAACAAGTTCTACCTCTGCAGTGACTGCAGTTGTATTTATGTTAGACAATACCAATCCAAGCACAACTGCTGTTGTACTAGATGCTACTGTATACATTACATATGGCGTTCCAGCTGAAGCAGGTTCTGCTGCAAAGGTTACTACCTTAAAAGTATTTGCCATTTATTTCCTCCTATTTACTATATATATTATATCGTTAATTTTTTAAAAGTCAATGATTATTATCCTAAAGCTATAGCTAAAGCTGTAGGATCATCTGTACTAAATCCTGCACTAGATAGATAGGTTTTAACATCTGTTAATGCTACCTGTTTCATAGTACCATTATCGTTTGTGACTACTCTATCAGCATCTACTAAAGTTGTAGAACTAGCTGATGTATCACCATCCATTATGTTTAATTCACTAGCCGTAGATGTAACACCATCTAAAATGTTTAATTCATCTGTCGTAACTGTCGCACCATCTAATATCTCTAATTCTGCTTCAGATATACCTGCAGATCCAATAGTTACTGTTCCTGCAAAAGTTACATTAGCACCACTAAATGTCATAGCAGTTGTAGGTGTAGATCCTGATTTAATTACAAGTTCTCCACTAGAATTTGTTAAACTACCAAAAGTCGTACCATCATCTTTAAGTGTGACATCTGCCCCACCTGCATCTAAAACTATATCTGTAGTTGCATCTAACGTAATAGTAGATCCTGAATCTATTTCTGTGATTACAGGTGTAGTTAAAGTTTTATTAGTTAATGTAGCAGTTGAAGATGTTGATACTAATCTAGCATCTCCACCAGTGCTTGGTAGGGTTAAAACATTATTAGCACTTTCTGAGTGTGGTGCAGCTACTATTTGCTGACCATGAGAATTATTTTCACAATTAAGCTGAAGAGTACCTTGATTAGTATTACCTTTAATAGTTACATGCCCTGTACCATTTGGTGCTAATTCAATATCTGCATTTGATGTAGTAACAATATCTTGACCATTCATATCAAGATTACCACCTAATTGTGGTGTAGTGTCTTCAACTACATTTGATATCGCACCTGATGTAGCTAACCCTGCAACTACTGCTGATCTTGCAATCTTTTTAAGACCACCACCAGAAGTATCAACTGCTAAGAATACATCATCATTAGCAACTGTAGATATCTCTGATAATGAACCTACTGCTACAGAATTAAAATTTGTACCATCTGCAATTAATAAATTACCTGCAGTATTAGTGCCCATGATAATATCATCGCCAGTTACTGTAAGATCTCCGCCAACAACTACATCACTATTAAATGTTGCTTTACCTGCTTCACTACCATCAATAGTTAAAAAAGTTGTATCTGATCCACCATCAGTTCCTTTTAAAATAATATCTGTATCACTACCCTGTGCATCTATTGTAATATTACCTGCACTAGTTTCTAAACTAATAGCTGCATCACCTGTAGAAATATCATCTGCTGCTATAGCTGCTGCTGTAACACCAGTTTGAAAATATGTTTTAAATGTAGCGGCACTTGTAACTCGCATAGTACCACCATCATTATGTATAATACCATCGCCATCAACTACTGCTGTAGTTCCAACTGTAGCACCACCATCTATTAGATTAATCTCTGCACCTGTAGCTGTAATAGCTGTACCATCTAAACTTAGTGTGTCTATATTAGCTGTGCCATCTATAAATAAATCTTTAAACTCAAGAGAGGAAGTTCCTAAGTCTATATCATTATCTGTTACAGGTACGATAGCACCATCTTGTATTTTAACTTGCTCTACTGCAGCGGAAGATACTTCTACATAAAATTCTAAATGATTATTAGTTGTGTCTACTAATATTTTATTATTACTATCAGCATCTCTAAGAGTGCTAATAGGTCCACCTTCACCCGCAGTACCATCATGCGAGTGCCCTGTAGTTGCGTGAAATGCAGCCAATACTTGGTTAAACTCATCATTAGAATGAGCTGCAAGTATAGTATCACCTGTAGTGAAACTTGACTGTCGTGCTGAATAACCTGCCATTATCTTCTTCCTCCTGGGGTAAATTCTAATTGAAATCCTTTAACTGAAAATGAGTCTGCACTATTTTGATCATCTATCTGTAGTGCTACTGCAAATCCAGATCCTTCTACTGTTTGTCTTACTAATGGAACACCTGAGGCATCATACAATGAACTGCCATAACTTGCTGCTCCATATTGTCCAGCACCACCTACACTAGGCAATGCTATCTTTTCTGGTTGTGGACTATTCTGGTCATCATAATTATATCTAAGAGCTAAGTTTGCATCAATAGATGTTCCCTCACCTTCATAGTTTAGATTAACTCTTTGCATGTATTTTCTAATACCTGGATCTCCCATTACCATATCTGGTGATCTATACACTGCTTGAATAGTAGTTGTAGTTGATCCTGTTGCAAAAGTATTACCAGTTTCCATTTTATAGATGAATCCATCATAACCACCAAATACTTGTGTTTCAACAGCACTAATAAAATCTGAATCTGTGCATGCTGGTTTAATACCTACCATATCTGCATATTCAAATCCAATAGATCTAGTATTTGGATTATTTTTTAATACACCTATAATTCCTTTTGATGATAGTTGTCCTCTTGCTGTAACTGGATAAAATAATCTATATTGTGATTTATCTCTTATAACTAAAGAACTTATTCTATCTAATGTTATATCATCAATTCTAGATTGTATCTGTCTAGATATAGATCCTAGTTCAACGTCACCAATTCTTGCCGTACCTGCGATAGTTCTTAAACCATCAGGTGCTAAAAATATAACATCACCACCAATCTCTTGAATACTACCACCATCTCTACATCCAATATTTCTTGTAACTTCTTGCACTGCAAATGTACTAGATGATGTTCCCGTTAGTTTATATATTCTATCTTCGCAGAATATAATTAATTCATTCCTAAATACTTTTAATCCAACAACAGTAGAGTCAACTTTAAATGAACCTGCACCACTAGCAGTCGTAAAATTATCCTCTTCAAATGGTACACTAAATATAACTTCTTGTGAATTAGTTGCACCAGCATAAAACATATGATTTTGAAATGCTTTTACAAATTTAGGATTGCTTGGAGCTGTACCACCACCTGTTGCATTTACAACATCAACTGCAAAACTAGAATTAATTATCTGTGCGGGTGAGTGTCCTGTAGCAATAACTAATTTATCCGTACCATTAAAATTAAATTTTTCAAAGTCATATGCTCTAGTGGATGTACCTAATCCAGTTGTTAGAGTTGTAAAACTACCTGATGTAGTTCCTCTATGAATGTCACCACCTCTAGCAGCTATAATCTGACCATTAAATATTATAGAACAATCAACAGTTAAGCTACTATTACTAGATCCCTGTGGCACTATAGTGCTATTATATAATGCTGTTCCACTAACACGTCTATATCCACCTTTTATATCAGGTTCAAAGTTTTGTAGTATAAGAGCTTCACCAGGAGACATAG
>Ga0209348_1000303_pt1 | contig 27240 bp, 31 predicted proteins | sample ETNvirenome_2_30_FD_184065 | JGI IMG/M metagenome (GOLD analysis project Ga0209348, IMG submission 184065) | Marine viral communities from the Pacific Ocean - ETNP_2_30 (SPAdes) (version 2) | ecosystem: Environmental > Aquatic > Marine > Oceanic | place: Pacific Ocean | collected 2013-06-22
AGGGAGGGCTAGGTAAATGGCTACTATTGATCGTACCCCTAACGGCGGAACTACTGGACATCCAGCAAACGTCGCACGTCCCTACGTGGTAACTTCACAAGTGCATGATACTGCAGATGGCGGTACGGGCGGTGATGTCGTTCAACTGATCGACGTTCCTGCAGATACCATGATTGTTGCAGGTGCTTTGGAAGTTTTGGAAGCTCGTGGTAACGGGCAGATCACTCTAGACGTAGGTTTCACTGGTGGTGATGTAGACTGTTTTGTTGACGGTTCTGCTCTCGCTGCTGGCTTCACTCCGTTCCTAGAGGCTGCAGTAGGTGCGTCTGGCTCTAACGCCCGTATCCTAACTTCTGCAGACACTATTGACGCTCTCATCCTAGATGGTGGCTCTACTGGTGAATCTGCTGCACGTTTCCGTATTCACGTAGTTCTTGCGGATATTTCCAAGAACCCTGTAGAATCTGCTACGGTTTCTACCGGAACATAACAATACTCAAGGGGGCAGGGCAACTTGCCTCCTTGACAACTCTGTAGTTACGTGGTAGGTTCGGCTAAACCAGCCGGGAGATACACCATGCTACTACAACTTCTACACGAAAAAGAAGTAGACTACTGCCTCGACAACTGGGGCAAAAACGAAGACGGGGCAAAGACACAGCCTAGATCGGATGGAGAAAAACTAAAGGACAATAAAGAATGTCCTGACATGTTACCAGAAATACGGCAACTTGTTTCTACACGATTATACAACAATCCATACCTAGAGTCTGTTATCTGTCCAAACAAAGTATCAGTTAATTTTTATAACGAGTACAAAAAAGGCGGATACTATCACAAGCACATAGATACTTTTCGTGCTGCGCCTAAAGGTAACAACGTATACTTCGACTACGGATTTTCACTAGGACTTACAGACGACTACGAAGGTGGAGAGTTTGTACTAGAGAATGAGATTGGTGAGATAAGCTACACTGTAGGCAAGGGACAGTTACTTGTATTCCCCATAATGTACGCACACGGTGTAAAGCCTATAACAAAGGGAACACGAAAAGCAATCATAGGATGGATGTCGAGTAACGTATCGTACGAACAAAGTTACATCCTTAAAAATCTATACGAAGTAAATGCTACATTTATAAAAGACAACAAAGAAGACATGGCCTTAAAATCTACCCTCGTTCAAAACTACTTGGCAAAGCATTGGGGTAGATAGCATGAACTACATCACAAGTAATATTCCGTATTTTAAAGCGTGGGTTCGCAGAGAGTATACAACAAATCACGACAGATATCACGGTGAGTTTCTACACGCTATGGTTATCGCAGTCACTACTCTACCTATGCGTACCATGTCTTTTCAAGTGTTGTTCACAGGATGTGAAGACGAAGAAGACAACGTACACGGTGGTGCTATGTGGGCACGAATGCCCCTGACTGCACTGGTAGGTGACACACCCTTCGATGAGTGGCCCACACCTATGCCCACACACTTAGCCCAACCGTGGGATTGCCAGTCACACCATCATTCGGTGTTCGTACTAAACAGGGCTACACCCTGTCCGTGGTTGGCTAAGATAGATGGGGACTTCTTCCCCGCCAAGTATTACTTCACTGTAGACTACACAGACAGTGAAGTTGCAGATGATCCTGCACAACACAAACAAAGCCACGTCCTAGAACTTTTGGATGCTGGCGAGTGGACGGGCAACATAGTTGCACTTCCTAACAACAGAGTAAGGGTAACCAACCCTGCTTGGTTTGTAACGGGTGACGGCCCACCGGACTTCGCTCCTAGTCAGTGGGTCCATCATTCTAAACAAGACCCGAACTACGTAGAAGATACAGCGCGGGTATTCAACAACCTCTATGCGGAGAGTGATTATGAAGAAGATGATGAAGAGTAAGGGCATGGCTAAAGGCGGTGCTAAGAAGAAGATGGCTAAAGGTGGTATGCGCGGTGGTGCCAAGAAGAAAATGGCTAAAGGCGGTATGCGCGGTGGTGCTAAAAAGATGATGCGTAATGGCGGTAAGGCTATGAAGTCTAAGGGCATGGCAAAGGGTGGTAGACGCGGTGGCGCAACAATGACCCTAGCGGCTATCCGTAAGGCAGCTAAAGCAAAAGGCTTTAAGTTGGTAAAGGCATAGTCAGATGGCACGTCGTGGATTATACGCCAACATAGCAGCCAAGAAGCGTCGTATCAAAGCAGGTAGCGGAGAGAAGATGCGTACACCCGGAAGTAAAGGTGCGCCTAGCAAAGCCAACTTCCGTCGTGCTGCACAGACTGCAAGGAAAAAGTGAGATGGCAAAGAAAAAACCATTCAAACCTATTAAATCTAAAAAGAAAAAATCAAGTAGCGCAACACCTAAAAACAAAGCGTTGTACGCTCGTGTGAAGGCGGAGGCCAAGCGTAAGTTCGATGTTTATCCTTCGGCGTATGCAAATGCTTGGCTTGTTCGTACATACAAGAAACGCGGTGGGACGTACGCCTGATGGCTAAACCAAAAGGCGGCCTGACAAAGTGGTTTAAGGAAGATTGGCGGGATGTAAAGACTGGCAAGAAGTGCGGACGTTCTGGTGCTGAAAAGAAGAAGCGTCCTTATCCTGCTTGTAGACCAGCTAAAGTTGCAGGGCGTATCAGCAAAAAAGAAGCAGCAAAGAAGACTGGACCCGGCAAGGTTAAGTGGTCCGTGACTGCGTCTGGCAGAAGGAGGAAGTCCGGTGGCAAAAAGAAAGCCTGACAATATGCCAGCCCGTAATAAAAAGAACTTTCGGCCTACGAAAGCGGGGGCTGGCATGACAAAGGCTGGGGTAGCTGCATACCGACGCAAAAACCCCGGCAGTAAACTACAGACTGCTGTGACTGGTAAGGTGAAGCCCGGAAGTAAAGCAGCGAAGCGACGTAAATCTTTTTGTGCTAGATCTGCAGGACAGATGAAGAAGTTTCCCAAAGCTGCAAAAAATCCGAATAGCCGTCTGCGTCAAGCACGAAAGAGGTGGAAATGTTAAACCTACTTATCGGACCAATCACACAACTAGCAGGTACGTGGCTTGAAGGAACGGTTGAGACAAAGAAAGCTAAGACTTTGGCGAAAGTCGCAACGGCAAAGGCTGAAGCGACTATTATGGAAAAAAAGGCGACGGGTGAGATTGACTGGGATTTAGCTGCAGTTAAGGGCAGTCAAAACTCGTGGAAAGACGAGTGGTTGGTAATCTTGTTTTCCGTGCCCCTCATACTAGCATTCATTCCGGGGATGGAAGATGTCGTATCACATGGATTTCAGCAACTGGAGCAAATGCCTCAATGGTACCAGTACAGCTTGGGCGTTATTGTTGCTGCAAGCTTTGGAGTTAGAAGTGCGACGAAGTTCTTTGGAAAGAAGTAAGCATGGCAGAAATAACGATGGAAAGATTCCTCAAGTGGAAGATACTACCCCGCTTGATGATGATTATGATGTCAATATCCGCTTGGCGGGTAGTGGAGTGGTTTATGCTCCTACCAGATCCGACGAACGCACAAGCAGGTCTGGTGAGTGTAGTCACGGGGGCCATGACAGGTGCATTTGCGGTGTGGCTAGGACATGAGAAGCACTAAGCTATGGAAGTAATTTGGTCACTTATGTTGACAGTTTGTTCCCTAGAAACTTGTGCTACACAAACAATACAGTGGTTCGAAGAGAAGCCTATGTGTATTGAGATGCAAACCCTCCACGAAGAACTGCCTATAGACGGCGACTGGAAATCAGTAACTTACAAATGCACTGTAGTAGGAGCAAAAGAAGTATAGATGTCTATGTTTAAGATGGAAAACACGGGTAGTCACCCGTGGGAGAAAAGCCCGATGAATGCACACGCATACGATAAAAAAATGAAGTACGACAGAAACACATTTCTGTACAAACTGATTGAACACGAGGGTATGGTCCTCACTGTGTACGAAGACAGCTTGGGCATAGACACTATCGGCATAGGTCGTAACCTCCAAGATCGTGGCATCACACCAGAAGAACTAGAGTACATGGACATACCTAATATGGCTGTCGTGTACACAAATGGCATAAACGAGGCAGATGCCAAGTACCTAGCTACAAATGACATAAAGATCGTAGAAGAAGAGTTGTGCAAAGCGCACCCGTGTGTATACAAGCTAGATGCTGCACGACAACTTATCCTGATGGACATGGCTTTCAACATGGGTGTTCCACGTCTGTGTAAGTTTAAGAAGATGTGGGCAGCAGTAGAAGCAGAGGACTTCGACACCGCATCGATCGAAATGCTCGACTCGCGTTGGGCACGTCAGGTAAAGTCACGGGCCACCAAGTTGGCAGAGGCTATGAAAACGGGAGAGTTGTAATGGCTAGAGGTAGACCTGCAGAGGAAAGTGCTGAAAAAAGTATAAGCTATGATCAAGGTAGTATACGGTATGATTTGCAGAGAGGCCTTAGAAACAGGCCCGGACCGTATCCAACCCGACGAAAAATACCAGAATATGAACCACCTGAAAAAGGTTTAAAGTTAATGAGAAAAAGTAAACAAGTAGAGTTTATATAGATGACAACTCGACGCATACCCCGCAAAAAGGGGCAACCCGCAAAATCTAAAAAGCACAGTGATCTGTACACCGACGAAAACCCCAAAGGAACTATACACGGTTTAAAGTTTGTTAGTGCTGCCGAAGCACGTAGATCTGTAAGCAAAATACGTGCGTCCGGACGATCCCACGCTCACAAGACACAAGCTGCCATAGCTATGGAGCAACGAGCAAAGGCAGCAGGAAAGAATGCCGCTGCCGCTGTATATCGAAAATTTATAGAACAACAAAAGAAAAAAACAAAACGATGACTCACGTTTTTCTCCTGTTTGTCTTTGTAGGAATAGGAGATGACAAAAAGCTAGTCAGCAACGACATGCACTTCAAAGATCTCAACGAATGTGTCTGGTACGCACAAACCCTACACAAGCAAGGCAATCTCCTGACGGCATACTGTGTGCCAAAATTTATAACGGAAGGTAACGTAAAGGTATATTGATGGACCCGATTAGCGCGATGGCTACCGCATCCGCCGCATTTGGAGCTATAAAGAAGGGGTTCCAAGTAGGCCGTGACATTGAGTCGATGGCGTCTGACCTGTCTCGTTGGATGGGTGCCATGTCCGACTTAGACATGCTTGAGAAAGAAGCGAAGAACCCGCCTATATTTAAAAAGCTGTTTGCTGGTAAGTCTGTAGAACAAGAAGCGATGGAAACATTCGCTGCTAAACAAAAGGCAGAATCACAGCGCAGAGAATTACAACAGTGGATTGGCCTAACACTTGGCAAATCTAAGTGGGACGAACTGGTTCGTATGGAAGGGTCGATTCGTAAGCAACGCCAAGAAACTTTGTATAAACAACGACAACGCCGTCGTAAGTTTGTAGAAGTCGTAGCGTGGGTAGTTATGGTTACGTTTGGTATAGGTCTTCTTTTTGGTTTTGTTTTGTTTCTCAAGGGTGTAGCTGCCAACGCAGAAACGTGGCCGGAATATGTAACGTGCAGACTGAAGGGATGTAGCAAGATAGACGGGGAAAAACTGTGTATATACCACGGTCCTAACAATACAGTGGACAATGTTTGGATGAACATAAATGAATACTATCCACGAGAAATACAGTGTAAGTATGACCCTAAACACGAAAAGCCATCTACCTTACGTGAAACATTTGAAGCGATAGAAAAGTCAAGAAAATAATTCTTGCCAATAACAGTATAAAGGTGTATAATGTTGTACGAGGATAATACTATGAAACGTCTTGCTTATGAAGCACTTAAACACAAGTACGAGGCTCAGAAGAAAGATGCATTGTTTGTCTACACTAATTACACAAAAAACCCGGCGGCTATCGGTGAACACCCGGATCTGCTGGAGGAGATGGACAAGGCAGTCGCTAGTTGGGCGGACGCTCAAGACAAGCTTGATGCACTTGAAGATCTGGATGGCGAAGCTTAACGGATACTGACATGGCAAGCACCTACCTCACCCTAGTTAATAATGTTCTACGTGATTTCAACGAGGTAGAGTTGACAAGCTCTAACTTCGGTTCTTCGCGTGGAGTGCAGACCACAGTCAAAGACTACATAAATCGTTCTATTACTGACTTAATCAACTCAGAACTTAATTGGCCTTTTACACAAGCAACAGGCTCTGTAGATGTTATAGCTGGTAAACAACTGTACAGCCATGCAAGTATAGCATCCACTCTAAAGTATGTAGATTACGACAACATGTTCTTGAAACCCAAGAACTACATAACCAACGGCACGTACGAAGTGTCGGGGTCTGCAAGCATAACCGGATGGACCACAGTATCGGGCAGTCCTGCTGCAAGTTCTAAATTTGGCAACACCCTACTTCTTACCAGTGCAAAAGTAACACAAGAAATATCTGACCTTATTGTAGGTCGTTCGTATATAATCCTAACACAAACAAGTGGTGGCACCCTCACTTTGGATGTAGGCACTAGCTCTGGGGGATCACAGACTAAATCTGCCACGTTGACCGTATCAAATGCCAACGAAGTATCCCTCAACGAAACCACATTTACTGCCACAGCAATTACACACTTTGTGTCATTTACTGAAGCAGCAGGTAGCGCAGCATACGTCAAACTCATAGAACTAAGTGAAAACATAGAACCCATACCCTTGAAGTATTTGTCCTACGAAGAGTACAACGAAAGATATAGAGAACGTGATAATCGTCTGGACACTGATAAGTTTGCAGATCCTGAGTATGTGTACACTACATACAACGACGAAATTGGTTTGACGCCCATACCCGACACCAGTAACAGAACACTGGAGTTCGACTATTACGTTTCTCATACTGATCTATCTTCGGCGACTGATACGTCGATTATTCCGACACGGTTCGAACCAGTGATAATTTCTCGTGCAAAATATTACACTCATCTGTTTAGGTCAGACGTGCAGTCTGCACAGTTTTCTTTGAAAGAATATGACGACGGTATCAAGCGTATGAAGGTAGAGCTTCTCAATCGCAAGAACTACATGAGGGCTGTGTAATTGGCTGATCTGTCTCAAGCACAACCTGTAGCGTTTAACTGTGAAGGCGGTCTGATAAAGAACCGCTCTACATTTATGATGCAACCGGGAGAAGCTTTAGAATTAGAAAACTTCGAACCTGACGTAGAGGGCGGTTACAAACGTATTCAAGGATTCTCTAAGTACGTAACTGGTGTAGTTCCGCAAACAGCAGACTCCTCTGAACCTATTCTGTTAGTTGCTACATTTGCAAGCAAAGTGGTTGCAGCACGAGGCACTAGCATATTTCAAGCCACTCCCGGAGGGTCTAGTTGGACAAGCATCGACAGCGGACGCACCAGCGCAGCTAAGTACAATTTCGAACGATTTAACTTTGATGGCAACGACAAGCTGATTGTGGTTGACCAAGCCAATGCACCTACCGTGTTCAACACTTCGTTCTCTGCTACGGATGTAAGTGAGAGCAGCGTTGCTGGTTCTAAGTTTGTAGCGGCATTCAAGAATCACATGTTCTACGCGGGTAAGTCTAGCACACCACAAGAAGTAGTGTTTAGCCAACCGTTCGACGAAGACGCATTTTCTAGCGGCAGTGGTGCAGGAAGTATCAAAGTTGATGACACCATTACAGGTCTTAAAGTCTTTCGTGACAATTTATTTATTTTTTGTGAAAACAGGATATTTAAAGTTGGTGGCAGCAGTTCTAGTGATTTTGCTGTTGTACCAGTTACTCGTAACATTGGCTGTTTAAATGGCTTCACTATTCAAGAATTTGCTGGTGACCTCATCTTTCTTGGTCCTGACGGGTTGCGTACAGTCGCAGGTACAGCAAGGATTGGTGACGTGGAGTTGGGCACTATAAGTGCAAACGTACAGTCTCTTTTCAACGAAAACATTGCAGACTCTGCTAGTTTTGAAAGTCTCGTAATACCCGATAAAACTCAATACCGCATATTCTTTACTAAGTCTGGAACTGCAGAAACAATCACCAAAGGGGTGATTTGCGTGATGAAAGGGCAGAAGTTTGAGTTTGCGGAATTACGTGGCATAAAGCCAGCGTGTACAGATACATTTGTAGATGACGGCAACGTGATTGTCTTACACGGTGCTGATTCAACAGGATACATATATCGACAAGAATCAGGCAGTGACTTTGACGGCACGGCTGTGTTAGGCAAGTATCGTGGTCCCGACCTCACATTTGGTGATGCTGGCATACGTAAGCACATGCAGCGTGTTATAGTAAACTACAAACCAGACTCCACAATCGATGCTGACTTGTTTCTTCGATACGACTACGAGTCTCCGGACGCCCCCCGTCCTGCAGCATACGCACTAGACTCTACTGATGTTGCAGCTATCTACGGTACATCTGTATATGGAACGCCAACATATGGCGGTGCATCTCAACCCCTAGTCAGGCAGTCTGTAGAAGGTTCGGGGTTTGCTGTGGCTTTACGAGTAAACGATGGGGGTACTACCGCCCCTTACTCCCTCAAGGGGTTTCAACTAGAATTTCAAACAGGAGCTAGACGTTAGATGGGTGCTACTTATACCAGACAATCATCCTACACTGACGGCGATACCATCACCGCTGCTCACACCAACGATGAATTTAATCAGCTACTAGCTGCTTTCGCCTCAAGTACAGGACACACACACGACGGGACTTCAGCAGAGGGTGGCCCGATTACGAAGTTGTTGGGTAACACCCTAACATTCGGTGCGGGAACAGCAGGTACAGACATCACGATTACCTTCGACGGTGAGACAAGTGACGGTGTACTCAAGTGGATGGAGGACGAAGATTACTTTGAGTTTTCGGACGACATACTTGTTGCCAGCACAGAAAAACTACAGTTCCGCGACACGGCCATTTACATCAACTCAAGCGCAGACGGACAGCTTGACCTTGTAGCTGACACAGAGATACAGATTGCTGCTACGACTGTTGACATCAACGGTAACGTAGACATATCTGGCACACTGACAATCGGTAGTGCTGGTATATCTGAAGCTGAACTAGAGATACTAGATGGTGCTACGGTCACTACAACAGAATTAAACATTATGGATGGCGACACGTCTGCTACATCTACCACTGTAGCTGATGCAGATCGTGTTGTATTCAACGATGCTGGAACTATGAAGCAGGTGGCGGTCACTGACTTAGCTGCCTATTTTGATGACGAAATTACGGCAATGCCTAATCTTACGTCAGTTGGTACGTTAACAACCTTGACTGTAGATAATGTAATTATCAACGGCACAACTATAGGTCACACTGATGACACCGATTTAATTACACTAGCAGACGGTATTGCTACAGTTGCTGGAGAAGTGTCTGTAACTACACTAGACATTGGTGGCACTAATGTTACATCCACTGCTGCAGAACTTAATATCTTAGATGGCGTAACCGCTACCACTTCAGAAATAAATCTGATGGATGGTGACACGACAGCTACATCAACTACCCTTGCTGCTGCTGACAGGTTGATTGTTAATGACGCTGGAACTATGAAGCAGGTTGCACTGTCTGACTTTGAAACATTTTTTGAAAGCGCACTCGATACAACTTCCAATATTACCACTGTAGGCGCACTTAACTCCGGTTCTATCACCAGTGGGTTTGGTACGATTGATACAGGATCGTCAACAATAACAACAACAGGCCTTATCACTGGTGGTTCATTGGACATTGATGACGTGCTTATCAACGGCACGACAATTGGTCACACAGACGATACAGACCTTATTACTCTGGCAAATGGTGTAGTCACTGTTGCCGGGGAGATATCAGTCACTACACTTGATATAGGCGGTACAAATGTAACGTCCACTGCAGCGGAACTAAACATCCTTGACGGCGTTACATCCACAGCAACAGAAATAAACATTCTTGACGGAGACACTTCTGCTAGTTCTGTAACTGTTGCTGACGCTGATCGTGTCGTCTTAAACGATGGCGGCACAATGAAACAGGTTGCTGTAACAGACTTGTCTGCGTATTTTGACGATGAGATTACAGCTATGCCAAATCTTGTTACCACCGCTGCGACTACTGTTGGCGCATTAGACAGTGGCAGCATTACCAGCGGATTTGGTACGATTGATACAGGGTCATCTGCTATAACTACCACAGGCGTAATCACTGGCGGCACCTTAGAGGCTACTGCCGACACCTCTGCTGGTGACAACGCAGCGATTGGATTTACCAGCGCAGAGGGTCTGATTCTTACAGGACAGGGCAGCACCAGTGATATCACCGTAAAGAATGATGCAGATGCTACAGTGTTTACCGTGCCGACTGGTACGGATGATATCTTGTTTCCAGACAGTGCTAGAATTTTGATGGGTGCAGATTCTGATTTACAAATAAGTCACAACGGCAGTGATAGTGTCATTGAGGACTTAGGAACTGGAAACTTAAAAATAAAGTCAAACGGTTCAGGCATTAACTTTCAAAAGGGTGATGCTGAACTGTTAGCGACTATGGAGACAGATGGTGCGGTTACACTGTATCACGACAATTCAGCTAAACTCGCCACCGCTTCAACTGGTGTAGACATCACAGGTGGGTTTACTGCAAGTGACGGCTGCACAATCACGACTGCCGACAATTCTGCACAGCTTACACTAATATCCACAGATGCAGACGCAAATGCAGGGCCGAAACTATTATTGACAAGAGACTCTGGTAGTCCTGCTGATTCTGACTTAACAGGGGAAATATCTTTTAACGCAGACGATGATGCTGGTAACGTAACTACATTTGCTAGTATTGCAACGAAAATATCTGATGCTTCAAATGGTACAGAAAGCGGTAAAATAGAAATATCAAATATGGTTGCAGGCACTTCACGAAAGCTAATTAATATAAAATCAAATGAAGTAGTTATAAATGACGATAGCGTAGACGTAGACTTTCGTGTTGAGTCTGACAACTTGGATGACGCACTGTTTGTTCAAGGTTCAGATGGAATTGTTGGTGTGGGAATAAAAACCCCTGCTGTTGCCTCTGGCTACGGTATGCAAATTCATAACGATTCCTCTGCACAAACTAGACTAGTTATGACAAATAGCGACACTGGGTCAGCAGGAACAGATGGTTTTCAAATTGTAGTTCACACAGACACTGGCGCAATTTTAGAATTGCGGGAATCTGCTGATTTACGTTTTGCTACGGGTGCAACTGAACGTATGCGCCTTGCGTCAGATGGAGACTTAGGAGTCGGCACTTCCAACCCACAAGCACGAGTGGATATTCGCACAGCTGCACTAGGCACTGCGCTACAACTCTCAGATGATACCAACTACGGTGTTAATATGCTTGGAGTAAGTGGCGGTTTCCGCATGAAAATGAACGGCGCACAGACACTAACTATTGACCAAACTGACAATGCAGATGTTTTTCATATAAATGGCAGCGGAAATATAGGCATTGGGCATAGTTCACCTACTGCTGATGGCACTTTAGCTGGTGTATCTGTTCCGTCAGGCGCTAGATATGTCCATATTCACGATGGCGATGGTGCGGTTTTAAAACTCACAGACCCAGCATCAGGGGCAAATCGTGGTGGACAGATTGCACTAATAAATACCCACATGCTTGTCAATAATTGCGAATCTGACGCGATAAGTTTTGGCACTGGAAATTCCGAAAAAATGAGATTGGACGGTGGTGGCAACCTAGTAATCGGAACTTCATCTGCTCTTGGAAAACTACACATTCACGAAGGAACACGAAATGGCTCGTATGCTATAAACGGGTCTCGTGACGGTTTGGTTATTGAAGATAGTCAACACGCTGGCCTGTCTATTTGCGGTGGTGCTGGGAATAGTGGTACTGCTTCTATAGCTTTTCCCAATGGCAGTTCAAACATAGATGGTTTGATAAGCTATAACCTTGATGGACGTTATTTAGAGTTTCACTCTGGCGGCAGTGAGAGGGCCAGATTGGATGCGTCAGGAAACCTTTTGCTGGGAACTTCTAGTAATTTCTCACAAGGTGAAAGGTTAGCAATTAGTTACAACTATTTGTCAGGCACGGGCATAGTTATTGACAGTGGGTCAGGCGGTGGCGCGGCTATGCGTTTTCGCACAAATTCAAGTCTTGTTGGAAGCATTATTACAACCACAAGCAGCACAGGCTACAACACCTCATCAGACCGCCGCCTCAAATCCAACATACAGGACGCGGCATCCGCATCCGACAAAATAGATGCTATACAAGTACGGCAGTTTGATTGGAATGTAGATAATTCTCATCAAGACTATGGATTAGTCGCACAGGAGTTGCAGCCCATCGAACCAATGGCAGTCACAGGCAATGCCGACAGTGATGAGATGATGGGCGTGGACTACAGCAAACTCGTCCCAATGCTTATCAAAGAAATTCAAGAACTACGTAGTCGTGTGTCTACGTTAGAAGCTAGCTAATAGGAGTAAACAATGGCAACAACCATGACATTTGAATACCCACAGTTAGACAGGGTTGCCAAAAAGGGCGACAAGGTTGATGTGGTTCAGACGATACATTGGAGAGTAAACTGCGTCAGCGATAGCGACAAAGATGCTAACGGAAGATACTTGACAGCGGGTATGTACGGTACAACTGCAACTGAATTTGAAAAAGGAGCATCTTTTACAGCGTACAACTCGATTACTAAGGATTGGTGTAAGGCAAAGGTTTTGGCTTCTCTAGATAAAACAGAAGAAGAACTGAAAGCTGTGCTTGATGCAGATATCGCAGAACAAAAGACACCAACAATCCTTACCGGAACACCATCTAGCTGGTAGTGTAGATGAAGCTGACAATGGAACCCGTACTTAAAACACAGATGGAACTGGAGGCACACGAAAAAGAATGCGCTATCCGGTATGCCGCTGTGCAAGAGAAGTTAGAGGGTCTAGATAAGCGTATGTGGCGGCTAGAGGCGTTGATTATGGCATCTACGATGGGCGTGGTAGCGATGATCGTTACGATGCTGTTGAAGTTAGGATAGGACATGGCAGAAACAGACCTACAAGGTAAGACTGGCGAAGAGTTAGAAAAAGCTATAGTTCAAAAAACTGCTGAAAAAGCAGATGCTACAACTCTTCCTGAAAATGTTAAAATTACCCCGGATCAAATTTCTGTAAAAGCTGATGAGTTAATAGCAGAAACAGAGGGGCAAATGCCTGAACAAACTCCTGTTCAAGCTGCCGCTAAGATTGACACTGCTAAATTTGACCAAGAAAAACCAGTTGTAACTACCCCTGCACAAATAACTGCTGATCAAGTAGGAACCGTAGCTCCAGCAGGAGTGGCAACAGGCACGTTATCTAGTGAAAGTTTAATGCAAGCCGCACAAGGAGAACTTTCTCCAGAAAGTTTAGCGGTAGGAGCTACTCAAGAACTTGATCCTAGAGCCACAACGCAGTATCAAATAGCTGAATTGTTTAAAACAATAGAGGACGGTAAGCCGTTACCCGCGTGGGCTGCACCTGCAGTAAGAAATGCTAGTGCTATGATGCAACAACGAGGATTGGGTGCATCCTCTATGGCAGCAGCAGCAGCGGTGCAAGCTGTGATGGAATCAGGTATACCTATTGCAGCACAAGATGCACAAAAGTACGCCGCCATACAAATGGCAAACTTATCCAATCAACAACAGGCTGTTTTACAAAATGCAGCAGCTTCAGCACAGATGGACACGGCTAACTTAAATAACAGACAAGTGGCCGCCGTAAACAACGCAAAAGCTTTTCTTGCTATCGATTCACAAAATTTGACTAATGAACAGCAGAGTGCTACAATCAGTTATCAAGGTCAGCTACAAGCTATGCTATCTGATACAGCGCAACAAAATGCAGCTAATCAGTTGAATGCAAAGGCAGAAAACGAAATTGACATGTTTTTTGCTGAGTTAGGCACTCAAATAGAATCTGCAACACTCAACAGAAAAGCAGCCGTAGAACAGTATAACGTATCTCAAGAAAATGCCATGTCTCAGTTTAATGCACAAATGGAGACTGCACGAGATCAGTTTAATTCTAATATGTCCGTGCAGATTGCACAAAGTAATGCTCAATGGCGTCGGGACACTAACACGGCCAACACCGCTACACAAAATGCTGCAAACCAAATAAACGCACAAAACTTGTTAGGTTTAACACAACAAGCACAAGCTAATTTGTGGCAAGTATATAGAGATCAAGCAGCTTGGAATTTGCAAATTTCAGAAAATAATTTGTCAAGGGCACATAACGCTGCATTGCAGTCTATGGCTATTTCTGCAAACGCTAACATGTATGACGATAAATTTGATGATTTTCTAATAATCAAAACGATTGACAACATCTTTAGTTAAGTAGGTATTAAAATGAGTTTGTTTAGCACAGGATTAACTGCGATAGGATCTGTTCTTGCGGGAAAGCTTGTTGGTAAGGGTTTAGAAGCTGGGTATGATAAGTTTGTAACTGGCTCAAAGACTGGCAATTTTTTATCGGATACATTTGGGCTTGACTCCAAAAGTATATTCAATATAGGTGCTTCGACTACAGAGGCGGTAGCTGAAGCTATAGGGACTGACTTTGACGATTTGCCTACTGTATCACAGATGAGTGTTCCGACAACTGGTGGCAACACTGCTGGTAGATTTGCACCGGGTAAAGCTGCGACTGTCCCTATGGGATCATCGAATAGAGTCCCTGATGCTATAGCAAGAACAAACGTAAGAAACTCTTTAATTTCTCGTGTGCAGACTGTTAGTACACCCCGTGCTTCAGTAGTCTCTCCAAATATAAAGCTGGGTAGTTCACAAGTAGCAAAGATTAAGCGAAAGAAGTAAATTATGGCGATTGACAAACTAACTCCTCTCGCAGCCCCGCCGGGGCACTCCCTCACTGGCCCTAGAGGTAAGTGGCCGTGGGAACGTCCTCCCCGGTTTTCAGATCCTGACGACGCTATTGATTTTGTTTTAGATAAACTAGATAACCCTAAGTCTGAGGATAGTCTGGTTAAACTGATGCTTGCAGGTATCACGGTAGAAGAGATTGTAGCACAAGTGGCATTCAAAGGCTTTACACAAGGCACGTTTAATCCTGATGTAGCTGAGTTGATTAAGCCAGCTATCGGCGTGTACCTCATGGGATTAGCCGATAAAAACGGTCTACAGCCACAGTTGTTTGTTGAAGAAGAGGCAGAAGAAGAAGTAAGCGACATCACGTTTTACAAAATACTCAAGCAGCGTAATCCTAAGTTGTTTGACGCCATGAACGAAGAAATTAACAGGGCACAACGGATGCAAGAACAAGAAGCTTTGAGGGGCGCATCCCCCGCTCCTGCACAAGAAATACCACCTAGTTTCCTCGACACACCAGCGGAAGGAGTGTAATTATGGTCGCTCCACTATTGGCATTGGCGTATGCTGCCTCAAAAAAGGTAGATCAAAATCGCAGACGTAAGCAAGCTAAAGATGCTGCAGAAGCTGAAAAGGATAAGAACGCTCCCAGATATTTTGGGTATGATGAGAACGGAAAATTTATAGCTGGAGTGAAGTCCAACACTTTAGAATACCAAGCTATAAAGGATGTCACCCACTTTTCTGTGGGGGGAGGCGACCCTCAAAAGTTAGAAAAGCCGTTTACTCCACAGCCTGTTTACTGGGACAGAGAGAACAAAACACAAGTTTCTGCTGCAGAATACTTGACTATGTCGCAGGGAAAACTTGATTCTGGTTCTTTTGTATCATCAAGTGATCTTCCGGGTATCGGCTTGAGAATAGAAACTGAAGCCCCAACCTATACAATTCCTGACATGAGCAACATAGTCAAAATTGGAATGACAACTCGCACGGGTGTAGACTACTTGCCGTCGGAGATGTTGGAGTCTGTGATGGGGGATGATGATGAGGATTCGTATACAGTTCTTTGGAACGGCAAACCGTGGGGGACAGGAGTAGAGGGGCTGGCAGCAGCACAAAAAGCTAGAGCAGCAGATACTAGCGTTGCACAATACCAAGAAATATCTACGATTAGTCCTAACGGAGTGGTCAGTACCGCTTTTAAAGAAATAAAAAAGCCTGAAGAACCAGCCAAAATATACTACGGGAGTGAATATATTGGAAAAGGTAACGAGGGGTACGAGACTGCACTAGCACGGGCTGCAGCCGACGGAAAAAATGCCAAAGTAATTAGATCATTAAAAGATGATGTGCTTAAAGTTGCTCTTGAAAAACCAGAACCAGAAGACCCGCCAAAGGGCACGGTATACAGAGTTGGCGATCCCGACGACCCAGATAATCCCAGAGTATTTTTGGACATTTCTGCAGCAAAAAGATTTGCTACGGAGAACAATGTACCACTGGGTGAAATAGAAATTGTTGAAGGTGCTGCTGTAGAAGGAACTGGTGAAGATAGAAAAATTGTTTCGTCCGGTGGTATTGAGTTGTTTGAACCGCCAGAAGAAGAAGATCCTGCAGATACGGCTGTCGAACAAGCTTACGTCCCGCGAAAACTAGGGAGCGAAGATAAATTTGTTTACGTTAATGTATCTGATTTGACTCCCGCTGAAACTGCAAAGTATGCGAAGGGAGAGTACAAGACACGGCTTAATAAGAACGACGGGAAAGAGTTCACAAAAGGAGAATTTCCTAATGGCTCTAAGAGTTCTAACGCAAGTCAACAGTCTGCTATAAACCTATCAGAGTTTTCTGGGGGTTTTGTTGAAACAGTAGACGCTGATGGCGAACCTACTACAATAGGCTTTGGATTTGCAACAGGATCTAAGTCTGAAAAAGACCCTTCTATACGTGTGGGATCAGCTATTCAATCTGTTTTGAAACATCCTGAAGCATTTATAAAGTTGCAAAGTGACCCGTTACAATATGCTGCGTTTTTAGACGCGGTGAGTAATCAGGTAATGGCTGCATATCAAAAAGATTCCGCAACAAATATAGTTACTGGAGTTACTCCACAACTACCTGTAGAAGTTCTCAGTATAACTAGAGACTACGCCATGAAAAAGTTTGCGGGTTTGTCTAACATACCCGGTATAGAGAAGGTTCTTACGCAAAAGTTTGATGAACGTCTAAATTTCAGACGCACATTCGCAGAAAGCACAGCAACAGAACAGACTGGTGCAGGTATGGTGATAGAAAACACCGTAGAGATTCCTGATTCTGAAGACCCAAATGGAACTGTTACACGAAATGTAATCATGGGTGTTGCGTACGATCCAAAGTACAAAACCACCATCGAATTACTTTCTGGACCTTACGGACTTTCCAAAGATACAATCGCCTCACTTATGATCCCTAAAAAAGGAGCAGAGGCTATAGATGTAGATGGCTCACCTGTAACCATAATGGCAGAGGAACAGCCTGTGATGGAAATGGTGCAGCAAATGATAAGCACACCGTTTTACTTTACAGACAACGAGGGCCGAAGACGACAAGGCAGTTTGTTTGACGCCTTTGCTTTTATAACGCGGCCTGAAAAATTGCGTCAGTTTAAAAACATGAAAGTCAGTCCACAGATAGAGCGTGACCTAGCTGGAATGTTTATTGATGCGACAGAGGGCAACGCTTTGTACGGTATTCGTTTGCTTGAGAATCTTGCTCCGTTTGGATCTAACATAGCAGGAAGAGTCCTTAATGCACAATACGGCACAGACAATGTAGATAAGCTTTCATTAGGTGGTAATGCTTCCGCAACTGCAGCAGGAACAGCATTCGGAACACTGAACAACATTCGTGCCACTTACTTTTTGCCGAATCCAATGACGGGAGAACCTGATCCTAGTCGCCCCATTGACTTGACTATGGCAGCGGGTGAATTTGTTTTGGGCGTAGACGGTATCGTGTACTTGTTAGACAAGGCAGGAGAGTTTGTAAGACAGGGCTTTGGTAGCATAATACCGCAAGAACAAGTTTACCAAAGGGCGTTGGCTTCTGTGGCTCAAGTTCGTATGAACGTCATGTCCGCTGAACAAGCGGCACGATCTGTTGAAGAGGGTGGACGAGGACAAAGCGTAGAGGCTAATCAGGCAGCAGCGCGAAGAAATCAAGCTCTACTTGAGCAGATACTAGATGATCTTCAAAGTGATGCAATGGATACTGTAACTATCAACGGCCAAGAACAAGAAATAGCTAGAAAACTGATCGCAGCACGTAGGCTATACAAATACCTGTCCGCTTATCAGATGGCTGCAGCTATTCAGGGAGGAACGGGCGGACGTACAATATCTGACCAAGACGTTGAAAACATGCTCAGTGCCTTTAACTTTACTACAATCAGTACGCCTAAAGCCGAACTAGCTACCCTCGACGCTGCTATGGGCATGATGAAGCGTATCAGAGATGTTAACGGTGCTATCGGAAGCCCCAGCAAGTTAACACGATATGCAGGATTCACCTACGAAAGACTTGAGGGTGCGGCGCAAGGAACTGGTAGAGTGACTGTGTACAGAGATGTTCTCAACGCTCGTGACTACTTGGCTGAACCCGGAGCCAGACAACGGGGCGGAGATGGAAGTCAGCCTACTGTCACTGTGACTCGTGACGACTTTAACGCCTATCTTCTTAGTAATAACGAGTCAACTTTATCTCCCGATGATAAACCGGAAGATCACCCAAGATATGCAGAATACTTACAAGCTATGGGATTAGGAGCGCAGTCTTAATATGGCCGAACCAGAAAACACCACACAAGAAGAAGATCTTGGTCCTCGTGTTGAAGAAGCACCAAGAGAACCGCTACAAAAGTCATTCCTAGAAAGAATGCAATCTTCTATCGGAGCCAGACCTGCAAGTCCGGTTGATCTTGTTGTTGTGCGTGATCCTGAAATACCCCCATTCAAGCCGGAAACTCCGTTCGAAAAAACTCGTCCCTTCTACGGCACTCCTAGTGATCGAGCGACTGGTATTAGAGTGGACGGGGGGCAACCTCCATCAGTGGTGTTTTCTGATCCACAACGAGGTGCCCCCGCTGTCGTAGGGGAACCGGAAGTCACATACGAACCCTTTGCACTGTTTGGTCTACCCAGCTTTGGCATAGACATCCCTGCAGAACAAAAATTTAACAAGCTTGCTGATATCGATTATACCAAACTTAGTCCTATACTATCAATCAACGAGGTGTATGATTTTAGCAGCCCTGAACAAGTTGCAGCAATAAACTCATACACAGGAATTGTTGACAGAGACGGTAGAAAAATACCGTTTTCTCCGAACTCATCAATAGATGATAAAATACGGGTAGCAGATAATTTTGAAGCTGTGTCATTTTTTAAAGCTGCTAGGGATGCGGATGATATAGTAGATAAAATACCGTGGGAAACTGTAATAGCAAAACGTCTAGAACTTCCTGCTGACTTTGCAGACAGGCAGGGACGTGTGCCTCTCAAGATTCCCGGTACGGACATAGGTCTGCCTCCTACAGCCCACCAAAAACTTTTAGGTTTTAACTACCTCACATACACACTTCCAAACTACGCAGAGCCTGATCTTCGTAGAGCGGAAGCTTTACGTCACATGAATGTAGCTTTACTAGAATTGAGTGAAACATATCCCGAACTAAAAGATGCTCGTACACGACTGGGTATTCTCGACTACACAGCAGCCATAAAGTTTTACGACGGTAAAAAAATAATTGCTGAGTATGGTCGTACCGCCTCCAGAGCCGGATTTGAATTTGCTGGGTGGTTTGTCGGCGAGGGGGCACAAGCAATAATGAGTGTTGGTAAACTGTTTGACTTTGAAACGCCAGAAGGCGGTTTACTTGACAGTAAAACCCGACAAGAAACACTCACATCATTCATTCCGCGATACGCTGATGGTCTTCAGCGGCGTCTTTTACAAAACGGTGTAGACGTATCTTTTGGTGTAGCGGAATATCTTGTTAGACACTCCCTGAGCCTACCTCCACGAGTTGTAGCTAACGCCGTAGAATTTATCATGCCTACATCTTTAGCGGCAAAAGCTAAACAGACACTTTCCGCTGCCGACTACAAAGCTTTTCAAATGTATAGACAAGCACAAGCAAAAACTGGCAGAACAGATATAGATGGATTTGAATTCTTAAACGAGTTCGTAGAGAATAACAAAGCTTCACTTGTGACTCGCGGAGTCAACACGCTTCTTATGAACAAAATCGTAAACGTGCCCCTGTTTGGTCGGGGTGGAAAATGGGCACGAGTGGGACTTTTAAGCCGCCTCAACGCAGGTAAAAATCTAGCTGAGATGGAATTACCCCTGCCACAAAGAGAAGGTTATGCAACTATCTTGACAGTACGGGATAGGTCAACAAAATTACGGGACGACATACTAGAAAGGGCGGCGGCAGAAAAACGTGCCCCAACCAAAAAAGAAATGGATCGTATAGAAATCTATGAAGCCAAGATAAAAGAAGCAAATATAGACTTGATGGCTGAAGTTGCACAACAAAACGTGCCCGATTTTATGCGTACTATGGCACGTCAAAATAACTTCATGGTAATTGGTTCCGCTGTGGGCGGACAAATGATACAGCACTTGGGCGGTGATCCGGGGTTGGGTGAGGCTATAGGCTTGGGTACATCACTTGTTGTTTATTTAGGATCAAGCCAAGCAGCAATCAAGTGGGTAAAATCTACATTTAGAAACGCTGACAAAAAAGCTATAGATCAAGCAGAATTTATCGCACAAGGCATCAACACATTTGATCCTGAATACTCAGAGGCAATCCTCACCCGCGCAGGATATATGAGAGAATTGCGTGACGCCTTAATAGAAGAAGACATTCCTGCCGAAGTAGTTAACTTATCTATAGGACAACTTACAGGACTCGCTGTTTTACAGGCTCTAGATGCTACCACACGTCAAAACATATCTGCTAAACAAATCGGAAAATTTGGCAAAGAAGTACAAGACCTGATAGACATACACGCTGCTGAAACGGAGCTTGTTGTTGAGCTTCGCGCAGTATTTAGTAGAATGGCACAGGACAGCTACCCAGAGGGCAGTGCTGCCTCAAAGATGCAAGAGTTAATTGGTAATGCTATTGATTTTGCAGAGAAGGACATAGACCAAAGAGTTGCGGACTTCGACGTTTTGATCAGCAACGCATCTTACAAAGTACAGGCTATGGTCGAAAACAACACAGGAAAGTCGCTTAGTCACACTGGTTTAGGAAAAAGGTATTTAGACGATTTTGAAACTGCTCTTACAAACTTGACTGAACTTGGTATTGAGTTGTCTGAAAATACCGTAAAGGCAGTGCAAGAAATAGCTGCAGAACGAACAGGAGCAGTTTTATCTGTGGCAGAAGCTCGTGCTAGTGCAGCACTTTCAGAATTGGGAGACATAACATCTGGGCAAGCTGCAGCAGCGGATTTTGTTGGAGATAAGGGTGTAAAACCATTCGGTAGAGCCGTTAATGTGACTAAGGATGACATACCTAGATTTGAAACGGGAGAAGACTTACAGTCTATTGTAGTTGAAACCTCTCACGTTAGGGATCGTGAAAATGCCAGTGCAGGATTTAGAGTTCTTGATAGAGAGCAGTACATGATACAAACTCCGGGAGGAGAATTTATGCCTGTGGGCACACAGCCGTACGTGGATGGTGGCAGTTTACTAGATGGTTTGATAAGTGCTGTAGGGATAGACACAGGTGTTGACCTTATAGATTTTGCTACAGGGAAGAATCTGTCTCCAAGTACAGTGGCCGCAACCACGGGAACATTCAGAAGAGCAGCAAATAATTTCTTTGAAATGATGGCTGACGAGGGAGAGGACGTAGCACAGACAATCAAAAACACTGTAGAACTAGCTAGTGCTGACGCCTCTTTTGCTACTCAATTTGGAAATCTATCAAGCTTAAAAGGCAACAACGACGCTATAATTGCAGCTATGTATCAGCGGCATTTAGCAAGTCAGTCTAATAGTGTTGTTGACACAATGAAGATATCAATGACACAGTTGCGTAAATTTGACAGCATGTTTAGAGAGATGGGCTTCAAAGCGAAGTCACCAGCAGCACAAACTCGTTACAGCAATGTAAGCGATGATATAACGGAAATGTTTGGGCAGTTTGTGGTGGATACAGATGACGGCCCAATGTCTGTTGGGCAACTTTTTGTGCAACTTGAAGATACTGAAGCGCCCGTAGCTGTAGCTACGGCACTAGCAGGATTTCGCAAAGAGTGGACTGATTACAAAGCCAACTGGTTTGACGATCCTGAAGTTGCAAGATGGATGGGCTGGGGAAAACGCGCATCAACCTCCCCAAGCGCAGATGAACCTCTGGGACTAATCAAAGAAAAAGTTTCTCAGCCTAAAAACTGGATGAATTTTAACACGATGGACTCTAATAACGTACAGGACATGTTCCAAACATGGAGAAAAACTGTAGGTTCTCGACGTGCATCTCGTAATAACGCTAAACATATTGATCCCAATTCAGATGTAGGAAAAGCATCTATTGCTGCCATGCGTGTTCAAATATCATCGTGGGTACAGAGCTACACCAAATCTCCGGACTTTAGTATAGAAGTGCTAGACGAAAAGCTTAGACTGATGCAAGAAAATTTTGTAGGCGTTGATGCAAACGGAAAAGATGTTCCGCTGTTTCCAGAGATAGGAAAACTAATAGATGACACAAGGGGATTAGAGTCGGGCAGTGTTAGTGCTGCAGTGTTAGCTGAAGTAAGACAAGCAGAAAACAGCTTGGTTGATACTATGGCGGCGGAGTTCAAAAGAAACAAAAACAGCTACACAAAGGATATGAATACCGCTATAAAGACGCTTCAAAATTTTGCAACTGGCAAAGTGAATCCATCTGACCTCATAGGCACCCTTCTTAACGGTGGCCCCCTCTTAGTAAAAGATTTTAAAGAAGCTCTCAAAAAGACAAAAAAGGCAGATGGAAGTTTTTTTGTAGATGATGACATTGATGTCCTTCTAGGAGATATGGCTGTACAAGCTATAGAAGATACAATGTTTACCTCAACAGGCAGACTCGACGTTAATCCTAGAAATGCAAATCAACTAGTTCCGTCGTACGATTTTAACGTGGACATGCTTGCTGATTTCATAGGCTACGGTAACAGGGATAAAGAACAAGCCATGATTAAAGTCTTTGGTCAAGCTAGATACAATGTAGCTAAAAGGATGGTTGAGTTTATACGCAACAAAGAAAACTCATCTTTGGGTGGTTTGAGTGTCAGCGGAATACCGCGCCGCTTTTCAGTTGAAAGTTACATATCCAGATTCTACGCAATCAACCGCGATGTCATAGGCCCACAATACGTAGCCACAGAATCGATACTTCAAAGGATGCGTTTACGTAACTTTAGTGTGGTGCAAGCTGCTCTTACTGATCCTAAAGTTGGGGAGTTGTTTCTTGAAATGTTGGAGTCTGGTAAACCGCTGCCTCCTAAAAAAGAAAAAGAATTAGCCACTCTTCTCACAGCAGTGTACGTTAAACTCAACGCTACTTTGCCACAATACGCCCGTGAGGGAGGAATTGCAAAAGAAGACTTAGTAGGACTTCCCGGATGGAAAGTAAGAGAAATGACGGAAGAATCGTTGAGCGGCAGTGTGTTTCCGTTGCATCCTGAATATGAATTAGAAATGATCAGAAGAATACCTACTCAAAGACCTATGTTTACAAATTAGGAGTAAAACATGAAAACCTATAACAACGGTCCACGCAAACGTATGATGTACGGTGGCGCGGCAAAGAACAAGCCCATGATGAATGGCGGCATGGCAACCAAAAAGAAACCCCGCAAGAAAGCTTACGGAGGTGGCATGATGACGGCTACACAGCCGCAACAAAACATGATGCAAAATCAGATGATGCAGAAGCCGATGATGAAGATGGCAGAAGGTGGTAAGTTCCCTGATCTTACAGGGGATGGTGAAGTTACCCAAGCTGACATTCTTAAAGGGAGAGGAGTTTTTAACAAAGGAGGTGACGTTTCAGATCGTCGTCGTGCTTATGGCAAAAACGAAATGGGCATGATAAATGCTAGACTAGGACATGCCGTAGAAAGTCTCATTTCAAATACCGATTCAGATAGGCCTGATGGCAAACTTACAAAAGACTCTATAAAAATGTACGTCAACGATATTAAATTAGCTGTAGAAACGGGTATAGCAGAGGCTGCTGGGTTTAGCGATGCCAAAATTAAACAAGCTCTACGTAGAGCAACCAAGTAAACTACACATACCTACCCGACTTTTCCATGATCTCCTTAGACATAGAACTTAGGTAACGAACTAGGGACGCTACAGAGTGTGCACCGTCATACTCAGGTAATCCCTTGTTTATTACCTTTTCTAGTTCCTCCGGGTTCACACAGTCGGACAGAAGTTCTACCTTTCCGTCCTGCAGCAAGTTCGCTTCGAACTTAAATAGAAATGCTTTTTTTGACATCAGATAACTCACTTATCGGAAGGTTGTAGCAGTCAGCCCTGAACTCAAAGCTGTTTGCAGGGTCTATATCGCCCCGCTTATATTTCGTTGCCTTCGTGTAGAAATCTGATTTAGATATTTCACCTAATATCCACGCTACCGACATGTCTCCTAAGATGCGTACAAACACATAGTTGTCGCATTCTTGTGTGGCACCGTGTGCAGCCACTGAGCATTCGTAGTGTGGATAGGGACGTGTGTTGCAGCGTTTCGTCTTCACATCGATACGCTCCCCGTCCCTAACTATATCATAGTCGTACGTGCTAGACTCTGTGGCCCCTGTGAGGTCCGCTACAATCACCTCACCAATCGCGCCTACAACATGACTCTTACTGCCTGTTATGCTGCCCTGTAGATTACCTACTTGGGCAGCTTTCTTTTTTGCGCGACTGATTATCTCAGGCGTTATCGTTACTTGTATCACTAGGTTCTTCCAAAGACTTTGCAAGAGTGCCCTTGAACATAGTTAGGGCAGCCTGAGACTGCGCCACTTTCATATTCAAAGTGTGTATGTTATCTGTTACCTCACGTATTTGCATCAACAGGTATTTTTGTGTGTTGTCCAAGTCGTCAACTTTGTATTCGACATCATTGACGGTGATGATGTTACTCGTGTTCTCCATTGTTACTCCTTCCCAATGGCCCAAAGTATTTAGGTTTACGTCTTGCAGTTTCGAATGTGCCCACAGTGATTGCAATACCCGCTATGAGCAGCACATGTAGTATAGCACTCACACCGAAAACTACAACAGATCCCACCGACATAGAAAATATGATGCACCACATCCACGCAAGTATCTGCATAATGAGATGACGTGTGTTTAGGTCAGGTATATTACTCAAGGGATTATACCTGTTGTCCATAACCGCGCTCCAAGCGTCGTACACAAGCCTTAACATATCACGCCGCACTCAGGTCTACAACTTCACACACACCCGCTGTACAGGCTAATTCACGCGATCCAGTGGTGTTGTCTTCTCGTTCGAAGTCAGTGAGCCGTGACCAGTCTAGATTTACGTACGTCATACGATCCTTCCATTCGATGTAATCATCAGGCTCTATGTCTTGGTATGGTGCCTGTTGATACGTGTGGTCAGAGAACGGCAAGAACGACACACCAGATGCCACGTCAAAGTTCTCGTACACCCACGCACCCACGTCCATCCACTCATCCTCCTTGACGGTAACAGTGATGGATGGCTTGTGTTCACACCAGTGTATAGCGTATGTCTTCCACAGTTCAAGCTGCTCTATAGCAGTTGTATCCGTACGCATGACAGCACCCTCTGGTGACTTCATAGGAAACGAGAACACCGTCACTGACTCTGGCTTCATCACGTCACGTTCTGCTGGCACACCAGAGTCCACAAGAAACTGTGTGAGCGGATCTTTCGAATCCCCACGCACAGTGCGTATGTAGTATTCGCTGTGTCTAGCGTGTATGCCGCTTGCTGCGTCCACTAGCTGAGACACAGTGCCCGACGGCTTGACACAGGTAATGGCACTGCTTTGTGGGATTCCTAGAATCTGGGCATACTGTCGATTCGTTTCTATCGCTGTGTCGCGCATTTTTTCTAGCCAGACTTTTGAGTCTACGTTCTTCGATAAAACTGAGTGATCCATAATACCAGTTAAGGACACGCCCAATAATCTTTCTTCCTCTGTGTTGTCTTTCCATACTTTCCTCAAATATTTGAAGTCAGTGAGGGTGGACTGTATCGTCCCCAAGATGGTAGCTAGGCGCACCTTACGTTCTAGGGTCTTGAGTGTATCGTGTTCACGCACTACCACTTCTGACAGGTTACAGAACTGGTATGGGCGTAAGATAATCTCACTGCAGGGGTTGGTGCCCCACATATGTCCTGTCTCACGTCGTCCGTTACGAGCAACCTGTTTGTCTGCAGCCTCACGATTGAAGATACCACGCTCTCCTGACTTGGAGTCATACAAGGCAAGCCACTCACGCATAAACGTGCCCATCTCTGGCTTACACTTGTAGGCTACAGAATTGTTGGCTAGGGCACGTTGTCCTTCGTGCTCCCACCATTGCCCTGACTTAGCGTGTGCCATCTGATCATCATTCAGATTCGACAAGCTAATCAGCGCAGAGCGGCGCACTCCCCCTACGACTACAACCTCTCCCACCTTGCACATAAGATCGTGACACTCAATAGGATATAGTCTGCGCCCCTTTGCTTTCTTAAATGTTTCTATCGTAAAATTAAACAAGTCGATCAGAGGCTGTGGTCCGGATGCACGACCTCCCATGATCTTCAAACGTGCGCCAGCAGGACGCACACCATCCACGTTGTATTGCGGAACTTGCCCCGCGTAGAGTAGAGCAATCAACTCACGATACGCTTTTGCCCATCCCGGCTTGCTATCTGCCACATTAATTACCGTATCCGACTTGCTAAAGTTGTCCGACACCACAGGCAACTTATCCACGTTCTCACGCTCTACAGAAAAACCTACCCCTGTGCCACACATTAGGATGTACATACACTCATCGAACGCACGAGGGCTGTCCACAGGGATGTAGCTACAGTTGTAGCCACAGATGTTATCCCGCGCTAAAGCGGGACCAGCAGTCATCATAGCCCTCATAGACGGCATGATCTCAAGATTGAGGATAGCCTCACGCAAATCCTCTACGTCACTGTCGGGAAGAACGTAATCGAACTTGTCCTTCAAATGATCTGACATAAACCCGATGTAACGATCTACGGTTTCATCGAAGTTCTCACGTCGTCC
>Ga0209348_1000304_pt1 | contig 27114 bp, 28 predicted proteins | sample ETNvirenome_2_30_FD_184065 | JGI IMG/M metagenome (GOLD analysis project Ga0209348, IMG submission 184065) | Marine viral communities from the Pacific Ocean - ETNP_2_30 (SPAdes) (version 2) | ecosystem: Environmental > Aquatic > Marine > Oceanic | place: Pacific Ocean | collected 2013-06-22
CTTCATCTACCATTGGCGCAGATACAAGTGGTCAATCAAATCATTATACTTCTCAAAATTTAAATGCTTTTGATGTTATGCCAGATAGTCCAACCAATAATTTCGCTACTCTTAATCCTCAAATAGGAAAAGCACTAACTACCTATGTTGACCCTCGCCACGGAAATTTAGAAATTGATACTACGAATACTGGCAGAGGTACAACTTTTAGCACAATGGCTATGCCGACAGGAACGGGAGAGAAATATTACGCAGAATATAGATATAAGGCTGATACTGGGTTGATGAGAATTGGAATTATATCTGTTGACCAAGCAAATAAATATCTGGAAACCAATAATTTTGACTCACCTACAATTGACAATGTAAGTTATACAAGCTCTACAGGTAAAATTGCTGTTAATGGCGCATCACAAGAAGTCGTTGCGACTTATACCGTTGGGGATGTCATAGGCATGGCCGTAGATTTAGAAAATGGCACAATTCAATTTTCCAAAAATGGTAGCAATGTTGGTTCAGCAGTATCACAATCTTTCATAAGCAGTAACGAAATGTTATTTGCCGCTGGTGATAGTTCCAATAGTCAAGATGTAAGATATTCAGCTAATTTTGGTCAGGACAGCACTTTTGCAGGAGATGAAACAGTCGCAACAAATACGGATACTAATGGTATAGGCGCATTTCATAGTGCTGTACCTTCAGGTTTTAAGGCATTATGTGCCAAAAATCTTCCAGAACCAGCTATCTCACCAAAAGATGATGACCTTCCAGAAGATTACTTTGAAGCAAATCTTTGGACAGGAAATGGTTCAAGTCAAAGTATATCTAGTTATGAATTTTCACCAGATTGGGTTTGGATAAAAGAGAGAAGTAGTACGTCAAGTCACTACCTAGTGGATACAATCAGAGGAAATACTTTATTTATGCAGTCTAATTCCACAACTGATGATACAACTAATACTGTAAATGTTACAAGTTTTGATAGTAATGGGTTTAGTCTAGGCAGTGGCGGCACAACAAATCAAAATACTCAAACATACGTAGGTTGGGCTTGGCTTGCAGGGGGAACACCATCAGCAACAAATAGTGCAGGAGCAGGAAATGCTCCCACATCAGGTTCTGTTTTGATAAATGGGGTAGCTTCCACAGCCAATTTAACAGGAACGATACCAGTAACAAAATTATCAGCCAACACAGAAGCAGGTTTCAGCATAGTGTCCTATACTGGTACTGGTTCAAATGCTACCATTGACCACGGACTAAGTAGCGCACCTGAGATGATTATTGTCAAAAGACGCGACACATCAGGAACTAATTGGGCTATTTATCACACTGATTTAATAAATGCCTCTTACTATTTATGGTTAAATCTCACAAGCGCACAGGCTGTTGGTACTAATATTTGGAACAGTACAGACCCTACATCTTCTGTGTTTTCAGTAGGCACTAGTTCTAACACAAATTCATCTTCTGGTACTTACATTGCCTATTGCTTTCATTCTATAAAGGGGTACTCTAAAATAGGAAGTTATACAGGAAACGGAAGCACTGACGGCACAATGGTTTATACAGGGTTTCGTCCTGCTTGGGTTTTAATTAAACAATCTAGTAGCGCAGGCAATAATTGGAATATTATTGATGCTGTAAGAGATGTTAATAATCCCGCTGGTACAGGTTTAAGAGCAAGTACAGATGCGGCAGAGGCAACTGGGTTCACGTTAGATTTTTTGTCGAATGGTTTTAAACTACGATTAACGGGTACGGCTATGAATGGTAGTAGTAGTACCTATGTCTACATGGCATTTGCTGAGATGCCCTTTAAATATGCGAATGCAAAATAGGAGATAAACAATGCCGTGGAAATTAGGTACAAAAACAATTAATATGGGAAGAAGTTGGACAGATTCTAATGGTAATCAGTACCCAAGTAATTGGTTAACACTCACTACAGATGCAGAAAAGAAAGCTGTAGGTCTTAAATGGGAAGCTGACCCCACACCTTTTGACAGCAGGTTCTACTTGTCAGCCGGTAATCCTAGAGATGTAGCTGAGTTAAAAACAGCTTGGATAGCTAATACAAAGAATACAGCAAATTCATTGTTGTCCCCTACAGATTGGTACGTGATACGAAAAGCAGAAGATAGCACTAAAACTATTCCAACAAATGTAGCAACTTATCGTGCGGCTGTTAGAACAGCTTCAGGAACAATCGAAACAGCAATAACAAATGCGTCTGACCATGCGGCATTTGTAGCCTTGTGGGATATTCCCGTAGACAGTGATGGCAACCCTACAGGTAACGCACCAATACATAACTGGCCTGACCCACTGGAGTAATAAATGGCATTTGCTAGTTCCGCATTTTCTGAAGTACCTTTTAGTGCGTTATCAAGCGTTACTGAAATAGCGCAAGGAATAGGTAGTTCTGCGGGAACTTCTAGTGTAACTGGTTCTGCCACACTGACAGCAAAAGGAACAGGTTCATCCGCAGGAACTTCTAATGTAAGTGGTTCTGCTCTATTAATAGGGCAAGGAGTAGGTAGCTCTGCAGGAACTTCTTCTACTGCAGGAACAGGTATACGAGTACACAATGTAACCGCCACATCTGCAGGAACTTCTTCTACTGCAGGAACAGGTATAGGGGTATTTAGTGCAACTGCCACATCTGCAGGAACTTCTAACGTAAGTGGTTCTGCTACAAGTACCCAACTAGCAGCAGCATCTTCAGCAGGAACTTCTAACGTAAGTGGTTCTGCTTTACTAGTAGCAGAAGGGGTAGGTAGTTCTGCGGGAACTTCTAACGTAAGTGGTTCTGCTTTACTAGTAGCAAAAGGGGTGGGTAGCTCTGCAGGAACTTCTAGTGTAAGTGGAGTTGCAGGGGATATAGAGAGCGGGGTAGGTTCATCTGCAGGAACTTCTACTGTAGTTGGCTCTGCTTTATTAGTAGCAGGAGGAGTAGGCAGTTCTGCAGGAACTTCTAGTGTAAGTGGAGTTGCAGGAAGTGTAACTGATGGAGCAGGTTCATCCGCAGGCACTTCTAGCGTAAGTGGTTCTGTAAGCGTAGTAGCAGGAGGAGTAGGCGATTCTGCAGGAACTTCTAGTGTAACTGGTTCTGTTACAAGCACTCAACTGGCAGTAGCATCTTCAACAGGCACTTCTAGCGTAAGTGGTTCTGCAGGGTTAACAACAAAGGCAATCGGTAGCTCTGCAGGAACTTCTTCTACTGCAGGAACGGGCATACGAGTACACAACGTAACTGGCACATCTGCGGGTACTTCTTCTACTGCGGGCAATTCTGATTTAGTAGCTGCAGGAACAAGTAACAGTGCTGGTACTTCTTCTGTGATAGGCAGTTCAGCCCTCATAGGAAAAGGAAGTGGTAGTTCTGCGGGAACAGCAACTGTAAGCGGAACAGGTTTTCTATCGTTTAGATTTGAAGCAAATCTATATGAAAGAGATAGAGTAGCTTTTGTACCAGCAGAGGAAGCTAGAATTGTCTACGCTCCTGAAGACAGAGATAGACAGGTATATCCGTCCGAAGAAATTACTAGAAAAGTTTATGTATTAGAAGATGATAGAAGAATAGTATATGCAAGTGCTGAAGAAGTAAGAAAAGTATATGTAGCAGAAGAGATACCAAGAGTTGCCTTTGTATCAGCAGAAGAAGCTAGAATTGTTTATATACCCGAAGACAAAACTAGAAAAGTTTATATTTTAGAAGATACCCCAAGATTAATATACGTAAATGTTGAAAAATTAAGAAGGGTAAATGTAGTTGAAGAATTATCACGAGTAGCAAAGGTGGCATAAAATGGCGTTGAGATGGCCCGACAAAGACCCCGACGAGTTGTTAGATTACACAGTAGATTGGTCTAGATTTTTAGGAGATTTAACTATTGCCTCTGTTCAGTGGACGCATCTGCAAGATGATGGAACAGAATCCTCTGCATTATCTGCATCCAGCACTTTCAACGGATTGACCGTAAATAGTGTAGCCAACACCAATACTACAGCTACTATTGTTTTGAATGGTGGTACTGCCAATATTGATAACAAGCTGGTATGTCAGGTAACTACTAGTTCATCTCCCAAGACTAGTGCAGCTATAGTTACAAAAAGAGTTATACATCTTAGAGTTAGGGAGAGAAGCTAATGGCTTACAACTATTTAGATTTAACTAATATAGTCGCTCGTAGACTTAATGAAACGGAACTTACTTCTACTAATTTTGCTACCGCAAAAGCTTTTTATTCTACTATAAAAGATTCTGTAAACACAGCTATACGTGACATCAATCAATACTATTCCTACTTTCCCTTTAATCACAATAAAAAAGAAGAGATATTAGTTGCAGGAGAAACTCGCTATGTGTTTCCTGCGGAGGCAAAATATATAGACTTTGATACGTTTAGAGTAAAGCGCAACACAACTTTAGATTTAGGAGAGGCTAGGTCGTTACGTAAGATATCATACGATGAATACATCAGCACTCATGTAGATCAAGAAGATGAAACAGATGCTACAAAAGGTGGCGTACCAGAGTTTGTTTTTCGTAGTCAAAGTGAGGAGTACGGGCTAGTGCCTTTCCCTGATAAAGCATATACTTTAGAGTACGAATACTTTATGCACCCCGTAGATTTAATACTATTTGATGATGTTCCTACAATACCAGAATCGTACAAACACGTAATAATAGACGGGGCTATGTACTATTGTTATTTGTTTAGAGATAATATTGAAATGACAGCATTATCAAAACGTAAATTTGAAGAAGGCATGAAGAATATGCGTAAACTTCTTGTAAACGAACACTTATATATGAGGGCTATATAATGCCAGATCGTTGGCAAACCTATCCATTAGAATTTTCAGGGGGATTGATAAGCAATCTCAGTCCGTTACAGCATGGCAGCACTGCTCCGGGGTCTGCTAGAACTTTAACAAATTTTGAACCATCAACTGATGGGGGGTATCGCAGAATAGAAGGATTTGAAAAATTTAATTCTAATACTGTTACTGGACAAAACAATATTTTAGGAGTTGTTTTTTACAAAGATAGAGCTATTGTTGCTCGTGATCAATCTGCAGGAGATCCAAAATTATTTGCAGGAGCTACATCAGGAGCGTATGTAGATTTATCAACCAGTTTAACTTTGGGAACTAATTCTTCTAGAGTACGTTTTGCTAGATACAATTTTGACGGGACAGATAAATTATACATAGTGGATGGTATAGACTATCCTTTAATTCTTGCTGGAGTTTCTGCAAGTGATTTAAGCCAGTTGTCTAGTCCTTCAGATATACAAGGAGCTAGTCACGTCACCGAATTTAAAGATCATATATTTTTAGCTAAAGGTGAAAATTTAGTGTTCTCTGCACCTTTTTCAGATACTGACTTTACAGCAGCATCAGGGGGCGGTATAATCAATGTAGGTAGCGACATCACAGCAATAATTCCTTTTCGTGAACAACTTATAGTATTCTCTGAATCTAAAATCAATAGAGTGGTTGGTAACAGTATTTCTGATTTTAAAATGCAACCAATAGCGGATGATATAGGGTGTATATCGGGAGACACGGTACAAGAGATAGCTGGTGATGTAATATTTTTAGGGCCAGATGGATTAAGAACGCTAGCAGGCACAGAGAGAAATCAAGACTTTAATCTTGGAGCTATAACTAAACCTATACAAAAAGAAATGGTATCTCTTACTACAAACAGCACTTCTTTTGCTTCTCTTGTAATACGTGAGAAATCTCAATACAGAATACTTGGATTTAACACGAATGTAACAGAATCCGCATCTAAAGGCATTATAGGAACACAGCTACAAACTGCACAAGGCATGGCAATAAATTGGGCAGAAACAAGCGGAATAAAGGCGTACGTTGCAGATTCTGTATACGTTGGAAAAGTAGAAACTGTCCTATTTGCAAACGACGATGGATATGTTTACAAAATGGAAAGCGGCAATAGTTTTGATGGAGACGATATAACTGCTAGTTTTTCTACTCCGTATTTTCCTATATCAGACCCTAGATTAAGAAAAACAATATATAGAGCAACTGTGTACACAGAACCACAAGGAAGCGTAGCGTTAGATTTTAATTTAAAATACGATTTAAGTGGAGAAGGTGTGATCGAGCCAGAAACAATAACTCTTAGTAATACGTCTGCATCTGGGAATGTTTTTACATTTGGCAGTTCTAATGCTGTTTACGGTACAGCAAAATACAGCGGAGAAACTTTACAATCAATATTTGATACACAAACATTAGGTTCAGGATTTACTGTATCTTTGCAGTTTGAATCTAGTGGTACAACGCCCCCGTTTGCAATGGACGCAGCAGTCATAGAATACGGGCAATACGGAAGAAGGTAAAAAATGGGAACAGGTTACACACGAAACGATACAGCTAATAATATAGCGGATGGTAACGTAATAAGTGCTGCTCCGTTAGACGGTGAGTTTGACGCATTACAAAGTGCTTTTAACGCGTCTTCTGGGCATACGCATGATGGTCAATCTGGAGAAGGCGGCCCTGTGAGTAAGTTAGGCCCGTCCGCACAAATAGAACAAACTACCACTGCACTCACCCCTAGCTCTAACAACACAATAGATTTAGGAACTAGTTCTGCAGAATTTAAAGATTTGTTTTTACATGGTACGGCCAACATAGACAAGCTGGTGCTTGCTGCTTCGGACGGAAGTAACGATGGGGTTGCATCTAGTTTAGAACCAATAGCCACAGCTACGCACAATTTAGGGTCAGCTACGTACGCATTCAATACAGCTTTTGTTACTGCTTTAAATGTTCGCAAGAATGATTCTCCAGTAGTTACTCTTACAAACTTATCTACAGACATGACTGCTACAGAGATTGTAGGATCTATTATATGGGAAAGCTTAGACACACAACAATCCGGTGTTGACCTCGCACAAATAGACGCAGTGATTGTTGATAGTTTAGATGATGCAGGGGGTGATCAAGTAAGTCTTACTTTTAAGACAGGCAACGCTGAATCTCTTACTTTAGCTATGACATTACAAGATAATGACATTATTGCTGCTGACGATATAGCTTTACGATCTGATGCTTCTGTATTGGCTTTTGGTGCAGACGATGATGTTACTTTGACACACGTTGCAGATACAGGGTTATTGTTGAACAGTACAATGGCTATTCAGTTTAATGACGCTAGTCAATTTATAAACGCTCCTAATGCCACAACTTTAGACATTAACGCTACTGACGAAGTAGAAGTAAACGCTACCCTTATGGATGTAAATGCCAATCTAGATGTGTCAGGCACATACACAGGTGGCGGACTAATGACTACTGGGGGTAACATCGTCATACCAGACGGGGGTCAAATAGGCTCTGCATCTGATACAAACGCTTTAACTATTAGTTCAGGTGGTGTTGTTGCTGTAACAGCCACTACCGCAAACACGGATTCTACTGACGGTGCGCTTACCGTTGCAGGGGGAGCAAGTGTTGCCGCAGACTTTTCTGTAGGAGATGACCTAAGACTTGCCTCAGATAGTTCTGAACTAAGTTTTGGCGCGGATGGCGAGGTTAAATTTACTCACGTTCATAACACAGGGCTACAAGTAACAGGTAATCTTGTAATGATGGGAACAACAAGTGCAGCAGGATCTATACAGTTTAGAGAAGACACCGATAACGGAACTAATGCTGTCACACTTATTGGCCCTGCCTCCACAGCAGACATCACTCTTACATTACCATCAACTGCAGGAACGTTAGCTCTTACCACAGACATTGCGAGTAGTGGTATATCATCAGGAAATGTAGCCACCTTTGGTAGTGGGGTAGAGGATGACGATTTTCTACGCATAGATGGTACTACAGTAGAGGGAAGAAGTGCTGTTCAAGTTCTATCAGATATAGGGGCTATCTCAGCCAGTAGCACTGATACCCTTACTAATAAAAGTTTGACTGCTCCTATTCTTACAGGGTCTTCATCTGCGGCAGGGTCTATAATATTTAAAGAAGACACAGACAATGGCACAAATGCTGTAACTCTTATAGGCCCAGCAGCCACTACAGACGTTACTCTAACCTTACCAAATGTTACAACAAGTACATCACTAGCGGCATTAAATTTAGCACAAGAATACACAGCATCTCAAAACTTTGACGAACAATCTCTTAGTGATGGAGCTAACATAGATTGGAACTTACAAACACAACAAGTGGCAACCGTAACTCTAGGGGGTAACAGAACTTTTAATGCACCTAGCAATCATGTGGCAGGTCTAGTTTGTGTTTTAACAATCGTGCAGGATGGCAGTGGTTCTCGAACAGCAACTTTTAATTCTACATTTAAGTTTACAGGGGGTTCTGCCCCAACACTAACAACCACTGCTTCGGCTAGGGACATACTTGTATTTATAAGCGATGGCACAAACCTTCGCGAAATTGGACGTTCACTTAACCCAAGTTAGGATTAGACATGGAAATAGACGCAATGCTCTTCTGGAATATCATTCTCACAATGATTGTAGCACCAGCGTTCTGGGCGTTTCGTCAAATGTTTGCAGAAGTAAAACGAATACAGATATTACTAAACAAGACCCGTGAGGAGTACGCAACACGCGTAGAAGTGCGAGAGAACATGGACAGACTTATGGAAGCGTTGCATAGGTTAGAAGATAAGCTGGATAGAGCTTTGAGTAAGGATTAATCATGGCAGATGAAACAAAAGTAAATACAGAACAAGAAGCTCAAGAAGAACAAGAAGCTAAAGTAGATGCTAATACAAGATCTACGCTTGAAGAACAAGCTGATATAGGTATACCTACACTAGATGTTTCTTTACAAGAAGAATCGCCGAATGAGATTTTATCTACAGATTCTGTTGAACTAGATACTGAGATAGATCCCCTAAAAGCTGATCAAGTAAGCACAATAGGTAGAAATGTTGAGATGCCTAAAGCTCCTGCATCAGACATAGGGCAGGTTAGTAGCATTCAAAAAGTGTCCTCTGATATTGATAAAATGACTGCTGCACAGATTGAGTCTAAAACTTACATGCCAGAGGTAACAGGCACATTATCTTCTGGTGCGTTAGCTGACCCTGTTACAGGAGAACTAGACCCTCGTGCTACAGTTCAATTTCAAATGGAGCAACTTCTTAATGGTATGCAGGATGGTGGACAAATGCCCCCGTGGGCTAGTCCTGCTGTACGCAAAATAGCTGGAGTGATGCAATCTAGAGGTTTGGGCAAATCTAGTATGGCCTCTGCAGCTATGGTTCAAGCTGTTATGGAATCAGCAATTCCGATTGCAAGTGCAGATGCTAACAAGTACGCGGCAATACAACTTACTAATTTAAATAACCAACAGAAAACTGCTTTACAAAATGCTGCTGTTACAGCCGCTATGGACAGAGCAAACTTAAATGCACGTTTAACAAGTGCAGTAACAAACGCACGAGCTTTACTTGCAGTAGACACAGCAAATCTAAAAGCACGACAACAAGCAGAGACTCTATCGTACAACGCCCTTACTCAAGCACTGTTTAAAGACGCGGCAGAAGAGAACGCACGTAGACAATTTAACGCAAAGAATGAATTACAAGTAGAAGAGTTTTTTGCAGAACTTGGCGTACAAGTTGAAACGGCTAATGCAAATCGTTTAGCTGCAATTGATCAGTTTAACGTAGGACAAGTTAACGCCATGCAGCAGTTTAACGCTAACTTCATGGATCAGCGTGAGAAGTTCAATGCAAATATGCAGTTTGCCATAGACCAATCAAACGTACAGTGGCGTAGGCAGATAAACACAGCAAACACAGCCTTGCAAAATGAAACAAATAGAATAAATGTACAGAACCAATACAATGCAAGTCAAAATGCTATCAACAACTTGTGGCAAATGTACAGAGATAACGCTGCTTGGAACTTTCAAAAGGCAGAATCTTTCTTGCAAAGAACTCACGAATTAGGCATTATGGCTATGGAGTTTTCTAACTCACAAAGATTGTACGATCAGAAACAAAAAGATGATCTTGCTATGGGTGTTGCAAACTGGGTAGCACTCTGGGCATCACAACGATTTTAAGGAATAGATATGAGTTTTCTAAAAACATTTGCTTTAAGTGCGGCACTAGGCCCGTTGCTATCCTCTGCAGCAGGGGGATTTTTAGGTACGAAAACACCAGAGAAAGAGAGCAGCACTGTGAAAAGTTTAGCTGACACTTTTCTTCTTATGTCCGGTACTGATTTAAACAAACCTGAAACGTACATGATACAAACTTCTGCACAGCCAGACAAACGAAGTTACTACGAAATGAAAGCAACAGGGTACATGAAAGAAGGTAGTATGCCAGAACAGGTACAAGCTATGCCTGTTGGATACTACAATCCTGACGTACAAGTTGCGTTACAAAAAGCAAGCACATTTAACAATCAAGAAGTAAAAGATTTGATTGCTATGTACTCCACACCGGTTGAACCTACAGTAAAGATATAGGCTAAAAAATGGATTTACGAAAAGCTGCAGAACCCGGATCGATAGAAGCAAAAGACCCTTTTGCATCTGCACCCCCCGGACACTCACTCACACAAGATAACTCACGATGGGCTTGGGGAAATCCCTCACAGATAGCAGACCCAGAACAAGCTTTGAATGAGGCTATTGCATCACTTAAAAATCCACGCACACGTAAGGAGTTGGTCAAGTTACTTGTTGTAGGGGCATCTATTGAAGTGCTTGTAGAAGGGTACATATTACAGTCCTTTCAAGAAGGTAAGTTTACACCTGATGTAGGCATATTAATTAAAGGGCCACTAGCTCTTGTGCTTGCTAACGTAGCAGAAGAAGAAGGTATTCCGTATAGGTTCTTTGAAAACGATAACGAACTACAACGAGACGAGATGGACGACGCAACGTTCTACAGTATGATGAAGCGTAACAATCCTGCTATGTTTGCGTACGTCAGAGAGATGATTAACAGAGGAATACGAGAAGGTAAGATGCCAAAAGAAGTACAAGAGACATTCCTAGAGGCAGGAGAATAAAAGATGGGCATAGGGGCAGCACTTGGTTTAGGGTTGGTAAAAGGATTTACTACAGCTTTTCAATTAGAACAACAACGTAGAATAAAAGATGAAGAGAAGCTAGATCAGCTAGATATAATTTTAGCTAATGCTTCTGTAGATCCAAAAGCAAAAGGCAGCCAAGTAGCAAAACTTGCTGAAACAATCAAAAATGCCCGTGCAGAGTTTGATGCAAAAGACCCAATCAGTTTGTTTGGTCGCCCTACAAATAAAGTAGAATTAGAACTTACGGATGCACAAAACATAATAAATTCTGTTGAAGAATACAATTCAGACTTTGGCTATGGTATTAAGTTAATGAGTGACTTCCAAAGTCAACCAAGCACAGGAAGTGCTATAATAGCTCTAAAAGAAATAAATAGTAAATTAGAAGATAGTACGTTTAGATCAACTATCGCGGCTGGAGGGCAGCCAGCCTATACAGCTTTGAATGGCGCAATAGATGCAGCAATAGCAGTAATACAAGCAGAACATCTTAAAGGGGGAGCTAATCAAAGTAGTCTACTTCTTTTTGGCGATCCAGCAGAGGGAAATGAAGGAATATTAGACAATTTTACTAATTTATTTAGCGACGATGGCATTCTAAAAAATATGGGTACAAATATAAATGTTCCTGCGGCATCTCCTAACAAGGTAGTTGTAGATTCACAAAATAATAATAATAACAACGTTGATTCTGTTAACCTAGTTGGAGGAACATATGTGTACACTTTACCTGAAGGGGAAACTTACAAAAACGGGTTAAACGTATACTCCTCTAAACACAACGTTAATACAGCCGAAGCATTTCAGCACTATAAACAAACATATCTTGCAGGAATAGATATTACGAATGAACAAGCAGATGATCAGTTTGATCTTGCACTAGAGTTTCTATCTCGTGTCGATGATCCAACAGCTTACGACTTTAACAATGTAGTCAAACCTAGAAACAAAACAAAAGCTCTTACATTTTTTCCAGACTTGATGAACAAAGCTCAAGGTAGTGAAGAAGAAAAATTTGAGAGTGTCGTGTACGCTATTGCACCTTTTATACCAATATCTTCTTCCTCTTTGAGCAATGAGTCTAAAAAGAATTTTGATACGGCAGGTATATCAGTTCGCACGTATCTTGAAGAAAGAACCCAAAAAAAGTTTGAAGATCTACAAAAAAACGATGAAGCACAAGCAATAGTTATAAAAGATTTAGAAAGGTTATTTTCATTACGGGAAAAGATAGATGAACCTACTGCTTTATCAAAAGTTAAAAAGGGTATAGATTTTGTCTTTAATCCACAGGGAGGATTTATTGTTGCTGGACTTAGAAGTATAGGTGAGTTGTTCGATAGAGAAGATAAAGTGCTTCCAAAAGATGACAGAACTGTTCTTGAAAATGACAAAAAGTTAACAGAAGGTTACATGACATATTTAAGTAACAGAATTAAAAATGCCGAACCGGGATTTGCTGAATTTGAAGCTTTACGTATATCTCTTGCGTTTAAAATGGCTCGTGCTGAAGATCCTTCTGGAAGATTATCTAACCAAGATATTGAATTACAGATGCTTAGATTAGGAGGCGACTTCGGAACAAGAGACTATTCTTTATCACAATTAGCCGAAACTATAAGAACATTTAAACAAAACAAAGCGTCTTTTGAAAAAGTTCTAGCTTACGCAGGAGACACAGCTCTTTACAAAAAAAGAGATGCACACAAGTTTCAAGTTGTAGAAGCAGCTTTGTCTGTAAATAGAATGCTTATTAGCTACAACGCTGCTAAAAAATTAGGTGAGAAATCACTAACTCCTCTCGTATTCGATCAAACACAGCTAGAAGATGAAGCTCAACAACTGACCGTCCCGGAAGGTGCATCGTTTGTAGACGATCAATTTCTTTCTGGTTTTCAAATTGCCTTTGATCAAAACGGTATTCCTTTGAAAGATCCGCAAGGTAACATAATATACAAAAATAAACAGACAGGGCAGTTAACCATTGACCCTACGCTACAAGAGGAAAACTAAATGGTAGATAGACCTACTAACGTACCTACAGCAGACATACCTGCATCTGGAGTTGTTGCAAGTCTTGTGCCTAGTCTTGCTGAAGAGGAACAAAAGAGAGTTACTCCACCCCTACCTACGTTAGATGACATAATATCTAACAACGTTGCTCCCCCACCTGAAGCTAGAATATACAGTCAAACTTTGGAAAGCGCACGAGGTGGTAACAAAGCAGCACAGCAAGACATTGCTAGAAGCATGAGTATATATGCAGCAGGTCGTCGTACTTCCGAAGCAGCCACGTACATTCCCGGAACAGAAGTTCTGCCTACAGGAGAGAGAGTAACAAAACTACCAGAGTCATTTGGCCCTAGAGTATCAGCCGTACTAGAACAAGAGTACATCGATCCGCGTACGTACTTTGACAACTATCTATCGAATATCATACCAGACAGAGACACAAGACAGTTGTTCATAAACGATTTTGATAGCGGCAATATTTTTACAGAAACTGAAAGAATAATCGGTAACGCTTTTCCCGGATTTGTACAGGGAGTTGGGCCGTTCGCTTTGTACGCGGGAAATGCTGTAAAGGCAGGAGTTAGTTCAGCAGCAGAAAGTTTGTTAACATTGAGTCCCCTAGATGCTGTTGAGAACTTTTCAGAGTCTTTTTCTAAAACAATGCCGTCGGTAGAAGCAATGGCTCAGAAGTATAGAGAAGTAGTACGAGATAAGATAGGAATAGGAAGTTACGCTGAACGTTTGAATGAAACGTACAAACAAAAATACATAGATTTGTACGGACAAGAAGCGTACGATACAAACTTTGTACGCGAACAAGATGGTCAAAAGTTTGAGTTGCCTATTGTAAATGACGATACTGCCGAAAAACTGTTAGAGTTTCAATACTCCGGCCTATCTCTTCCTGAGAAATTTATTAAAAACGTAGGAATAGAGACAGCACTGGTAAAACCTTTTGCGTTTCTACGTTTAGGAAAAGGGGCAAGCGACTTTGCAAAGTGGGGAGCAGTAGCTAAAAAGTACCCAGAGTTAGCGGATCTTCCTGCAGCAGTTGCGTTACGAAGAGCAAAGGTAATGGATGCAAGTAACTTTGCAACAAAAGGATACTACAAGTTCACTAACATAATAGGCGGAATATTTGATTCTGAAGGAGCAGTTGGAACATTCTTAATGAACAAAGCTGCTGCAAATAATTTTAAAGCTGTTAATAACAGGATAGACGATTTAAATACGCAGATAAATAACTTACAAACAGCAAAACTGTCTGCGTCGCCTAGTGGAATAAAAGACATAGATAAACAACTGAGAGTGCTAGATGGACAGTTAGGTAGAGCTAATTCTACTTTAGCAAACATACGGGCTAGAGGAGCAAGTGACCCGTACTCATTTAACACAAGTGTTGATACCGTTCTTATTGCATCTGGACAAACAGTAGGAGAAGAGTACCTTGCTCCGTTGTACGATTTGGAAAGAGATACAGGAGGATTGATTGGTGCATTGACAACAGCAGTCATGGGAAGACCATCTGTAAAACTTACTGGAAAAATTTTAAAAGGTGCAGATGATACTTTTTTCTACGCTGCCGGACAAAAAACTTTTGGGTTTGTGTTTGATCAATTCGATAAGTTAGCCAACTATACAGTAGGTGTTCCACGAGGAACATTTGTAGATTTAAATATAAGAGATTACATTGAAAAGGTTCTTCCAGAAAATGCTACCACTGCACAAAGAAATGAAGCTATAATTGCATACAGAACCCTCTCTGATTTATTTGGTGGTATTGGAGATGCTGCAGATGAATCAGGAAAAAAATACAAAAAAGATTTATTTGATGCTTTAGTTGATTACCAAAATACTAAACAAACAATTCTTGACTACGCACGAGATTTAAACATACCTGATGATGTAAAAAACAATGTGCTAACAGATTTAGAAGCATTCTTTAAATTAAGTTTTGCTCAACAAGCAAACATAGCTCCCTTGAAAGCTTTGGAAAGAACAGGTTTAAAATCTTTCTCTTTAAAAGGTTTAACTGCAGCTTTTGGTCAACAGCAGTTATTAGAGAGACAATACAAAGCAACTAACTTAGGGTTACAAGTATTTAGTCAACGCATGACAGAATTAGGTATCTCTGTAGATGATGGATCAGACCTTGCAAAGTTTATAGACAATCTAAAACAATCTAATCAAAATAACTTAGATATATTAGAACGTAACAAATCATTGTACAATGAACAAATAGACAGTTTTATAAAAAACAAAGTTCCTGACCCTAATGTGAATTTACAAGAGGGGTTTCTTGATCAGCTTGAAAACCTTGCAGCAATGAAAATAAATTTAAAGGGCATTGACATATCTGATGAAGCAGCTTTGCAAGCAGAAATAATAGAAATAAAACAAACTGTATCAACAGCTCTTGATCAAAGAATGAGCAATGTAAAAGAGATGCGCGTCAGTGCAGGGCAAGCTCAAGCAGTTGAAAACGAACTTACTCTTATGTACGACGCGAGAAAAATGCTTAGAAAAGTACAAGGAGAAGCAATATATACAGAAGCACAAACAGCTTTGAAAGGACAGAAAGTTGATTTAGCTCCCTTCGTACAGAAAATGGTAGACACCCGTCTTGGACTAACAGCCATCAGACAAGAGTTTAGTCCAGAAGGAATATTCTTTAAAGGACGAGGTGGACGTGCTGCTTTACGTGCCATGAATAACATGGCAAGAGATGCTATATTTGAAGATTTATTGATAGACGAAGTAGACAAAGTATCCGCTTTTGAAAATATGAGAGCGTTCTATGCTAGTCCGACTATTCTAGATGAAGCAGGAAACACCGTAACAAACAGGCTCTACATATCTGATAATCCTTCGACGTTAGAGATAGCTTTAATGCAAGCTTTCAAAGAGGGAAGTACGTTTAATCCTTTTAAATCTGGGGACGTATTTGAAGTAGAAGAGATGTACAGACATTTCAGAGATATGAGTAAAAGTTCTAACGATCCACGAGTTACAAAAATATCAGGAGACATAGCTGACTTTATAAATAAATCGTACGACGAACAACAAAAAGGCATAATTGAAGGAGCTAGAAGTAGATATCAAGCTCTTAAATTTGACCCTCTTCGCAAAGGTTCTATTGGAGCAAAGATTGAGTCTAGCATAACTGGCCCAGAACGAGCAGATCCTCAAACAGGAGAGTCTTCTAGACCTACACTCAAGGGTGCGCTAGACTGGCACAAAGAAGTTGTAGATAACATATTTGCAGGAATAAAGGACGAACCGTTTGCCACTAAAAAACTATCGGACAGCCTTAACGAGTTGATGGCATCGTGGGGAGATAATCTTGAAACACTTCCAAATGGACAAAGAAAATGGGTATTTGATTTTTCAAAAAATGCAGAATCTCGTAAAGACATTGAAACTTTAAAATCAAGTCTTCAATTACAAATTAATGAATATTGGGGAGCAGAAAGAATAAATCTACTTCGCAAATTTCAAACAGCATTTGATACTAGTTTGAGACAGGGATCTGATAAACTACCACAGCCCTCTGGTAAAGCTGGAGATTACGATTTTAATCTTTTAGAAAATATAGATGAAATACAACAAGGATTGACTGTGTTTGTGAGAACAGAAGAGGGTGGTGATTTAATACCTGTACAGTTAGTTGATTTGAAAAAAATTGCATCGGAAGATAAATCAATAGATGAATTAATAAAGATCGACCCATCAGTAAAAGAAAAATATTCAGAGTTTGTAAACAACGTTACAACAAAAGCGAAAAACATACAACGAGAAGGGTTAAGGTCTTTTGACACAGCTTTTGCTGCACAAGATAGAATACAAAATTTACTATCAACAACTCCTGATAAATTCTATGAACAATACGTTTTAACTGGAGATATGGACGGAATAGATTTTGCAAGATCACAATACATAGAGTCAAGAACATCCGAAGTGCTAAAAGAGGAAGTAAAAATATCTGCAGCACAAGCTGCAAAAGAGTTTGATGATGGTGTTCGCTATTTAATTGCAGACGGAATGAAATCACGAGCGACAACAGTTCCCGTAGACTACAGTATAAGTGGCGGGGGTACGCGTACAACTATGAAAATGCAAAACCCTCAAATGTTACTAAGCGACCTTGAAACAAATCAAGCAGCAAGAGAAGTGATGGACTCCTTCTTAGGAGCGAAGCATACAGATTTCTTAGAAGCAATTACTAAACATGCTCTGAGTGCCAAGTCATCATCTGAAATGGCGTTTACTGTTACAGGGAAAGTACGCGGCATAAGCACAAACGAAGCGATTAGTCGTGCGTTTAACATAGCAAGAGGAATGGTTAGCCCACAATACGTAGCAGCAGAGTTTGCTTTTAGAATTATGTCTCAAAGCAGACTGGGTGCTTTGGAAGTTGCTGCACGAAACGAAGATGTGGCACTGTTTATTAAAGATATATTAGAAGATCCCAAGTCGATTGACATGTCACGGGTAAGAAGTGTAGTTCCAATACTACAGGCAGAGATAGCCAAACAAATAGCTTCAAATCGCTACGTACTTAGCGAGGATGAATTAATACTTAACACAGAAGAGGAATCAAACTAATGAAAATGTACAACAACGGACAGCGTAAAAGCATGGCATACGGAAGTATGGTACGAAAGCCTATGAACATGGGGGGTATGGCAGAGATGTCTGCGCCACAAAAGAAAGGTAATATGACAGGTATGCCTATGATGGCTGGTGGCGGTAAGCTAAAGATGGTAGAGAAAGATGGAAAGAAAGTTCCGTTCTTTGCTGCCGACGGAAAAGGCAAGATGGCTTACGGTGGTCAGATGAAGAAGAAGATGTTACACGGTGGCAAAGTTCACACAAAGTAACCCTGCGTACCTCTTTGTACGTCGTCGGCTACACGTCGTAGATACGTTATGTAATTAAAAAAGGGCTGGCTCAAGTCTTCTTCTGGAATGCTATTCTGGAATATTTCTGCCAGCTCTTTTGGATCTACAGACTCGTACTCTGTTTCTATTCTTCCGTCTTGTCTTAGAAAGACGTTTAGTTGAAACAGTTTTGTTTTTTTAGGTTTTCTAGACATCTGCATCTTCTTTCGGGAGGTACACATCTACGTGACTACGACAGTTAGGACACGATAGGTTTGTTACCATAGAGTACGTGTCGTCTTCATCTTCGATGTCGTGATCCCCACCCCATATTAATTCAGTGTTACAATGCCAACACTTCATTTAACTCACCTATCTTTAAGTTATAACAGTCTGCCTTAAATATATATCCGTTGTCTATATCTAAATCCCCTCTGTTATATCGAATGGCTTTCTTGTAGAAGTCTTCTTTAGATATCTCTCCAAGTATCCACGCACACGACAAATCAGTAAGTATCCGTACAAAAACGTACGAGTCACACTTTTGTTTTGAACCGTGTGCAGACACAGAACAATCATAGTAAGTACGTGGGGGCGTATTGCAACGTTTTGTTTTAACGTCAATTCGTTTCTTATCTAGAACTAAATCATAGTTCGGATTGTTTACGATTGTAGCTCCTGCGTATTCCGCTACAATTATCTCACCAATACATCCTACTTCGTTGCTTTGACTTCCAGTTATGCTGCCCTGTAACACACCTACAGAGGCAGCTTTCTTTTTAGCAGCTTCACGTATTTGAGGTGTTATCTGTACTTTTATCATCTGGCTTCTCTGTAGATATAATCAACATATTACGAAATACTTGTTGGGCTGCAATTATTTGATCCATATCAAAACGTAAATCTATTTCTTTTTGTTTCAACTCTCGTAATTGTTTCACATAATATTTTTGTGTGTCATCAAAAGATTCTACATCGTATTCTTTGTCTTTTATTTTTATTTTATCTTCCATCTAAAACCATCCTAATTTAACACCATTATGTGCGATGATAAAGAAGCAAGCTATCAAGTGAGTAATAACCCAAAAGGTACGCAACATAGCAGCAATATCACTTTCGTTTTCGTCATTTGATATCTTGCTTCCAATCGTCTTCGCCCAGATTCGCCATACTTTACTTCTCATAGTTCTTTCGTTGTAACTCCGTATACGCTAGACTCTCTATCTCGTGTCTGCGTATCCCCATGTCTTCCAGAGTGTGATCAGGCAGTTCTTGTAACTGTCTTATTATCTTACGTGTCTTACGCCAATCTATAACATACCTAACAAATCTGGTCAAATAATTCTCTAATGCTACTTTTTTCATAATATCCTCATGCTGCGTTTAAATCTACAACTTCACAAACCCCGGCAGTACACGCAAGTTCACGAGAACCTGATGTGTTATCTTCCCTTTCAAAGTCTGTTAGTTGTTGCCAATCTATCAGTACACCGTCGTCTGTATGATTGAACGATTTCATCCAATCGTTGTACTCTTCTAAAGTTATATCTTGATACGGAGCTTGTTGATACGTATGATCAGAGTGTGGCAAGAAAGATACACCTGATGCAACGTCAAAGTTCTCGTACACCCAAGCTCCAACTTCCATCCATTCATCTTCTTTAACAGATATAGTTATAGATGGTTTGTGTTCACACCAATGCAAGGCGTACGTCTTCCAAAGTTCTAACTGTTCTATAGCAGACATCTGTGTGCGTGTGACTGCTCCTTTTGGAGATGACATAGCAAAACTAAACACAGTGGTTGAATCTGGTTTCATCACGTCTGGTTCAGAAGGAACACCAGAATAAATTAAAAATTGTGTCAGTGGATCTTTGTTATCCCCACGTACAGTTCGTATGTAATAATCGTTGTGCCTAGCATGAATACCACTAGCCGCGTCCACTAGTTGAGACACAGTACCCGACGGCTTTACACAAGTAATGGCAACGCTCTGTGGGATTCCAAGCATCTGGGCATACTCTTTGTTTGTTCGAACTGCTTCTTGCTTCATTTCTTCTAGCCATCTGGGGCTGTCTACACCCTTTGATAAGACGGAGTGATCCATAATACCAGTCAACGAGACACCCAGTAAGCGTTCTTCTTCTGTGTTGTCTTTCCATACTTTCCTCAAATATTTAAAATCTGTAAGAGTCGATTGAAGTGTACCTAATATAGTAGCTATACGAACTTTGCGCTTCAAGCTATCTAAACTGTCAGTTTCACGTACAACCACTTCACTTAAATTACAAAATTGATATGGACGTAGGATTATCTCACTACAAGGGTTAGTTCCCCACATGTGTCCTGTTTCACGTCTGCCATTTTTTGCAACTTGTTTGTCAGCAGCGTCACGATTAAAGATGCCACGCTCACCAGACTTACTGTCGTACAGAGCTAACCACTCACGCATAAACGTTCCTATCTCTGGTTTGTTTTTGTACGCAACAGAATTATTAGACAAAGCTCTTTGACCTTCGTTTTCCCACCATTGGCCTGATTTAGCGTGGGCCATTTGATCATCGTTTAAATTAGATAAACTAATTAAAGCGGATCTTCTAACACCACCAACAACCACAACCTCGCCTATCTTGCACATAATATCGTGACATTCGATAGGATATAGTTTACGACCTTTTGCTTTTTGAAATATTTCTACACAAAATGTAAATAAATCTACTAAGGGTTGTGGGCCTGATGCACGACCCCCCATAATACTCAAACGTGAACCAGCGGGGCGTATTGCACTAACATCCCAAGTGGGTATTTGACCAGCGTACAACAACGCAATCAATTCCCTAAGAGCTTTTGCCCACCCCGGCTTACTATCTGCTACCTTTATTACGGTATCTGATTTACTGAATGTATCACTGATTGTAGGAAGTTTCTCTACGTTCTCTCGTTCTACACTAAACCCTACTCCTGTTCCACACATAAGTATATAGCAACACTCATCAAAAGAACGAGGATTATCAACAGGAATATAAGAACAATTATATCCACAAATGTTATCGCGTGCAAGGGCTGCTCCTGCTGTCATCATAGCTCTCATAGAGGGCATTACATCTAAATTTAGTATAGCTTCTTGTATCTCATTTATATCTGTTTTAGACAACTCAACCGCATGTTTTGTTTTTACGTGATTTGACATGAAACTTATATATCGATCCACTGTTTCATCCCAGTCCTCACGACGCTGTTCAGAATCTATCCAACGAGCATATCTAGATTTGTGTATAAACTGTTGGTACGAAGTTGGTAACATATTACTCAGCATAATTAGGCTCTCTCCCTTCTAATTGATTTATTCTCATATCAATGTATCGTTTTGCTTTTTCCAGATCAGTTTTCTCATCTGTGTTTTCTTTTGCCCCTGCTCTAGCCACGTACTTTATTACATTGCCCATCCAAAAGGGCATATCATTTTTCATAATAAACGTAATTGGTTCAATATCCCAACGCTCGTAGTGAGGTGGATTTTTAATTACATCAGACTGTGCGTTCGCTTGTAGCTCAAGGTCTAACTGTCTTCTTTTCATGTATTCTTCGTGTTTTTCGTATTGTAATTCTCGTTTCTTCATTGTTTCTTTCCAAAATCAACTTTTATAACATTATCGCTGTTGCCTTTAAGAGGTAACTCTTCTCCATTCTCAAGCGTTAGAAGAGCAGAATCAGCAACATCTTTAAATGCTATTTCAGCTATTCCTCTATCAAATAACTCGTGAATGTCTTCTCGTAAGTACGACAGTAACCCGTGTTGAACTGCCATAGCCGCTGGAATATTTTTTATAGTGTATTCTTTTCCTTCACTTGTATCGTACGCCATAACTGAAAAAGAGTCAGGTTGAGATCCTTGTTTCAATATTATATAGTATCTGTTAGGTAACAGCGAAGCCTTTTCTAACTTATCATCTATGTCCATTTTTCAACCAATCAGAAGGTATACTTCCTTCTGCCCATTCGAAGTTATAACGTGTTGCCCACATAGCGTACGTCGTTTTACTACCTCTGTATATTTTATTTCTACAATTCATAAACAACAGACGTAAATCTATATCAGGATATTGTTTTTTTACAAGCAATAATTTTACCCTGTCTGCTTTATCTAAATGCCCCTTTGCTTCAATATAAACGTCCGTAGAGACGATGTAAAAATCTGGGGTGTATGTACGAGGGTCAGGTATGTACACAAGCTTCTTACTTTCGTATTCGAACTTAACACCTCTCTTAGCAAGAGTCTGTGCTATGTTTAATTCAAACTGTGATCTGTACCCGCCATACTTTTTCATTGCTTTCACCGGAGTAGTTGGATAGATTTTAGTCTCTTTGTAACGTACCCTGCCAGACGAGGGGAAGACTTTTCTATGATTTGTATCTCTTGAGCTAGCTGTTGTATCGGTACGCAAGTCAATACTCCCATTCCTAACGATGCTTTTCCTATTGTACTTATTTCCTTCTCCACGCGTCTTATGTCTCTTGCTTCAGAGGCGGCAGTGAGATACCCCGCTTCAGAAAAATTATCACGCAACGTCAGAGGGAATCCCCTGCCCGTATTACGTATATGAACTATGTGTCTTCCCCCACCTGTTTGTTTATCTGACTCTACATAAACGTGATGTAAGTTTTCGTTTAAATCGATCAGTTTTAAATCGTAAGTAGGAACGATTAAGTATGTCATCACACGCGCTCAGACTTTAAACTCGTGTACCAGACTTTTGGTGGAAACTTTGCTCTTGATGTAACTTTATCGTGAAGAACAGCTTTAGGCCAACAATGTTGTCTATAACCACAAAACCCACATTCTTTTGGCATGAGTTTGTTTCCCGTAGGAACTACCTTGCCTTTTGTTTTTACTGTTTCAGCTTGAGCAGTGTATCCTTTAACGAAATTAGAATGAGGGTTCATAAGGTACTTCACTCTACGTTCTGCATCTTTCAAGTACGCTGCCTTATCATCTCTCCACGACGGAACTTCTACCTGTAACACCTCACCACTAGATTTATTAACAACTATCCAACCGCCAAAAGGATAACCAGAAGCTTCACTGTACAAATAACCTTGCATAATATATCCAAATGGATCTTCCTCAAGTAACTTTTCATAGCCTTGAGCGTATTTATTTTTAAATGCCCAATCGCTAGCAGATTTTATGTCCCAGACTTTTGTTTCACCATTCTCTTCTATTATAACATCCAATGTTCCTAAAACAGTGTGTCCCGCTATTTCTAAAGAACACGGTTTTTGAGCGTCTATTACGTTTACTCCAGCTTGTCTCATAATCAACATAAGTATAGCTTCTGTAATATCTCCGAAAAGAAAACGAAGTACCGCATTGTACTCCATGTTCTCCTGTACTCCCTTTTTGTCTAACATTTGTTGACATAAAGGTCTACCAAGTCCGGACATACGTAAACGCCACCCCTCGTCTGATCGTTTCATTTGTTTTCTAACAGACGTGTGGCAATCTTCTATGAATTTATCAAGAAAATTGGGGGAGAGCTGTGTCTCCCCCTTTATTGCTTTTTGTAAGAAGTCTTGTACGTTAAGCAGCGTCAACATCGAAATCATCCGCGAGATCCGCGTCCTCTTCAGACAAGACCTTCTTGAGTGATTCTCTGTTTTCTTTCATAACGTACTCATTGTGTGACTTTACAGTCTCAGCAAACATACCCATTAACTCTTTTTCGGTGTCAGCAATATCCATTGCATCTCCCTCTTTCAAGACAGGCACGTAATAAACCACTGAACCTTTCTTCATTCGATTAGTGGTCAAATCAAAAGAAGTACGTTGCATTAGTTTATTATTCCTACGAAGCAAATCTATAGCATCAGCGACAGGCTTGAAACCTGATCGTTTGAAATACGCAACGACTGGAACTTTATCCAAAGCAGTTGGATTTTTCTCCGCATCGTAAAACGTACCAGAAATTTGTCCGTAAATTATTTGATTACACACTACGTTTCGTGAGTGTATATAACTGGGATCATCATCTGATAAAGCGTTTTCCTCATCTCGTGACAGTCTCCCACATTTGTTAGTTCCCATAGTATCAGGAAACTCCCCTTGCAACCCTGTCTTTTGCACAGACTTTGAAGCGAAGGTTTCTTGCTCTTGATCCCATAGGCTATATTCATACGTCCGAAGTAACGGGCGTAAAGAAACTTTTGAAGCGTACAAAAACTTACCGTCTAAGAATATCTTCCACTCGCCTCGTGGCAGTGACGTTCCTTCCTCAGTTTCAGTGTCGTAGTTTATACTTAATCTTGGCAGCCCTGTTTTTTTTGGGGCATCACCTTGACCACTAAGTTCCATAAGTTTTGCGTCGTCGTCGTTTTGAAACGCGGCAACAATATTATCGATATCTTCCATTACTTGTATTTCCATTCCGTCCATAACTTTAACTCCTTTACGTTAAGACTAGTAAAAATATCATACTAGGCAACCACAGATAAGTCAAGCCAGTTGATTCCTATTTTCAATTCTATCTCAACAGGCATATCATACTCGACATTATACCGTCGTGCCGTTTCATTTGGTAAAGATAGCATAGCCTTCTTCATCAAATCTATACAAATCTGTTCTTCGTCTGGATGTACATCAATCACTATTGAATCGTGTACTGTATTACAAAGCACAGATTTTAAATTATTGTGTTTCATTAAATTATATAACTTAACCAGCGCAATGGGCAGTAAGTCTGCTGTTGCAAATCCTTGAACAGGATAGTTACAAATAGCAGTTCTGTTTGTGGCTGTACCCCATCGTGTCCATTGTGCGTCAGGAAACGCATATTGCCTACCTGATGGTAACGTTATTTGCTTTTGTTGCACAGCTTCTTTTTGTAGACTTTCATGCCACTCCGTTACTCCAAAATATTTTTCTTTGAATGCACGGTAGTATCGTTGTTGATCTTCCGTTCCCGTGACACCCCCATACAAAGGCTTAAACGTGTGAGCTTTAGCCTCTTGTCGCGTACAACCGATGATGTTTGCGGTATAACTATGTACGTCTAATTTATCGACTACATCTGCATACGCTTGTGCGTCGTTCGATAAGAAACCCGCTACACGAAACTCTAGTTGCGAGTAATCCCCTTCAAGTATCTTACCATTCTCAAACCTACTCTCGACCACTTGACGTATAGCGAAGGTATTACCTCGTGGCATATTTTGAAAGTTCGGGTTACGAGAAGAAAGGCGACCCGTCGCTGTAATCGTCTGCATAAATTCTGGGTGTATAAAACCATATTCGTCCACATTGTTTTCCATTCCTTCTACAAACGTACTAAGGTAAGTACGCAACGCGTTGTATCGCACGTACGTTTCTACAAATTCTCGTGCATCTCCTGTCAAATCCCCTCTACGTTCTTCCAGTGTCACCTTATCTGCTTTGAAACCAGCAGATGCCACGTCTATCACCCCTCGTGGTACAAGTTTAAATCCAGCTACCTCTCGTGTTCGTTCGTACGTAACACCTTTACCACCGCACAACTTACAAACTCTTCGCATAGAACTTTCTGTGCCGTCTTTCTTTATGTAAGCGTATCTGCCTTCTCCACCACAGTTATAGCACTGCCTTCCGATTGTTTTGTACATAACGTCCGTCATGCTTCTTACACTTCGGGTAAAATCTTTACGTGACATTCTTCTGCGTAGTTTAGGTTTCTTTGTCGCCCCCCTCATCTCGTGTCCTAGATTGAACACTTGTGACCACAGAGATTTATCTTTTACTTTACGTGAATACAAAAGCATACTTCTATCATCTGGACTAGCAAGGTTTATCGGAGTATCCCCCATAGCCTCGCGTGCTAGCTCTACTAACTTTACTTCTAGCCCGTCCATCTCTTCTTGATACTGTTTACGTATCTTATCTAACGTATCAAGATTAATTCGTAGACCGTTATACTCTATGTCTGCAAGTACGCGGGTCATTTCTAATGATAGTCTAAGCGTAGGTATCAAAGTGTTTTTCATCAAACAACTCCTCAAATGTTGTACCAAACTTAGCTAACTGTCCTAGCGCGACTTGTTCTGTAGACTCCACGTCTGCTTCTCCGTATTCTTTTACTATTTCCCACGGTATATCGTAGAATGTCTTGCCGCTAGATAAATAATCCTTAGTCAAGTCTTTCTTCTTTTCTACCGTGCTATACTTTTTTGATAAAGCTTGCAAGTTCAAAGGCCACCCACGAGACTTAGACAAGATATATTCTGCAACCATAGTATCGTAGATGTGACCGTCATACTTAAAACCACAATCTCTTATCCAACACAAATCAAACTTGAGGTTTTGACCTACAACGACATCAGCCAAATTTAAAGCATCTTGAAATATTTTAAAGCCGTCGTTACTAGGCTGTTGTGTAGAGTGATAGAAACACAGATAGTTAGGCTTACCACCCAGCCACTGATAACCAATAGAAACTAATCGATTACCAAAGTAAGGCAACGGGGTCATACCTCCCGACTGTTTCATAATGTGTGTAGTTTCTACATCAAAGACTAGCACGCGCATGTATTTCTTTCTCCTCGATAGTAGATTTTATTTGATGGCAATTCCTACACAAAACTTGGCACTTTCGTATCTCATCAAATAGTTTTTTAAGCGAACCCAACGTTAGCCTAGATACAGATGCAAGTTTAGTTTTCCTATCTAGATGATCAAAATCAAGAGCGCACCCTTGTGCATTGTATCCACATTCAGCGCACCCTTTTCTTTCTTTGTATCGATTCAGATGGTGCTTACGTCGGTTTCTACGCTTGGCAGCGTACAAAACTTTTCTGTGCTTTTGCTCTGGTGTTCTTATACGCATCAGTAATATATCCCTGTTTGTATGTCTATGTGTGAGTTAATCATGCCGTGCCATCCGTTTATTTTATTTTTAGATACGCATATATGACGCATAGTGTTTTCTACATCACTAGATCCAGTTTTGCCAATACCTATTATCATATCTGCTTCTCCAGCTTTACCCGTGCGCGAGTTGTCCAACATGGAGTAGTCTATAAACTGTCTATCATGCCCCTCATAGTTTGCCTGACTAACAGCCCAGACAAGACAACGATTACGTTTCGCTATCTCACGAGCGTACACGTACGTTGCTTTC
>Ga0209348_1000305_pt1 | contig 27094 bp, 46 predicted proteins | sample ETNvirenome_2_30_FD_184065 | JGI IMG/M metagenome (GOLD analysis project Ga0209348, IMG submission 184065) | Marine viral communities from the Pacific Ocean - ETNP_2_30 (SPAdes) (version 2) | ecosystem: Environmental > Aquatic > Marine > Oceanic | place: Pacific Ocean | collected 2013-06-22
CAGCTGCATTTACCCAACAAACACCAAAAGGAGTTTTAGCAACTTGCTCTTGGTCAGAACAACCAACTCCATCGTATTCAGCTTCTAGATACCAACCTGCATCTGAAGAAGATGATACATTTATAACATATAATTTTTTTTGTTTAAAAGCTAATAACCTGTTTCCAAGACTATGTAGTGCAGAGAAAGAGTCACCATCATTTATACCTAAATCTAAAAAGTAAGAATCTGGAAACGTTGCAAATTTGTTGACTGGAGAATAATATATTCTATCGTCATATACTACATCGTCTTTTCTTACATTAGATATCCAAGCTCTTCTAGCACATACTGTAGCTGCCTTATATCCTCCTTTTGAACCTAAGCTAATGCTTTGCTCTTCTTGAGAATATCCATTAATACTTTCATAAGTATCTAGTGCAGGATTAATAATATCTATTTGTGATGATAAAGATTCATTACCTGAAGAGCCATAAGTTCCTGTATTTGTCCATGCAGTAAAATCTTCAAACAAATTAGGTCTAGCTCCTCTTTCATAATCGCAATCTAAAAATAAAGTAAATCTATCTCCAGAGTCTTTAATTCTTGTATATATTCTAAAACCTTTTTCCTTTGGTCTAAATGCAGATGATATATTCATTTTAACATCTACGTTTTGAAAAAACTGACCAACTCCTATCACTGCAGTAGTTGACTCTGGTGTATGTGGTAAAGTTTCGTCTCCGCTATAATCTACCAATGTATAAGAAAACTCATATATACCTTCAGGAAATCCACCAGCTGGTATAGTATTGTCACTAGATTTTTGCAATATAGTTCCGCTAGCATGTTCAGTTATAGTTGTATCTCCAAATCCTCTGATAACAGTTAGTTTTTGTATATTGCCATTTGTTGTATCTGTATTAGAAATAATTTTCATAGCTTCGCTACCTAGATAAATAACGTCATCTGCTTGTATATCACTATTACTACCTATATCAGCAGCGCTAGCTGCCATTGTTACAAAAAAGCTAAAGCTATCTGTTTTTACAGAATCATCTGCAGAATCTGCTGGGTTAGCAGTTACGATTATATTCTGACTACTTTGTTGTATATTACTTAAATTTGTTTGCACAGGAGATGAATTAAAACCTAATCTAAATTCACCAGCTGTATCAGGATTACTTAAACTTACTGTAGTTTCATCTTCTATAGCTTCAAAAATATCATCTGTAGTAGAAGCAGGTGCAGCGTCTCCTCTAATCCATGCAGAGTCTATTGCATCATTAAATCTTGGTTTACCCTCTATAAGTTGTATAGATTTTTGTGTAAAACTACCAGAAGTATCTACTCTCTTTCTATCTGCTACATATAACACTCCATCAACATAGTAATATATTGGTTCAAAAACACCATCAGAAACATTAGCTATTGAATTATTATCTGTCGGATTAAAATTAGTGTCATTTACTTCTGAAAAAGCTGTTAAGTCAGTACGACCACCTCTGTAATCTCTTCTTAAAAATTTTAAAGCAGTATTGTCTGGATATGCTATAATCTCTGTAGCTGTCTGTGAAACTGCTCCTGAGCCATCAGATATGTCAAACTCGTGATTAAAAAAGAAAGCACCAGTTCCTTGAGCATTTGTACTAACTCTAGTTATAGTATTACTAGTATGAGACCTGTTTAAATTATCTGATTGAGATTCTATCAATCCTGGGTTAGATAGAATACAATTATCTGCTAATTGAACTTGATTGGGCAAAATATCCCTAGGAGAGGACTTAGTATTTAGTCCTCCACTAAAGTCATTTAATGTAAACATTTGTTTAGGCACTTTTCTTTACCTTCTCAAAACTACGCATTCCTCCAAGACCTAAGAGTCCCATTAAAATTGTAGTTAAAGTTGTCATATCAAATTCTGGCAATATTATGTTGTGACCAAGAGCACTTAATATAAATGCTAACATTGGTTGCATTACAAAATGATAGCCTAATGCAAAAGAACAAATCCAGCCTACTGAAGGTCTCCATCCACTTTTGAATAAACTATCAGAGCCAGCCTCTACTTTGTTTACCTCTATTTGAGCCTTATTAATTTCCATAATTAAGTTTGCTTTTTCTTCTTTATCTAAAGTAAACTTGTCAACATGACCAGCTACTTTATCAATAATGCCTGCAACTACATTTAGTTTAGGCATGTTCCACATAAACAATCACAATTCATAATTGTCCTCCTACCATTTTACTTTATTAGCCCAGTAAGCAGCACTCATCTTACCCTTGGCTATGTTTCTTCTATGTCGTGCTTTGAAACTTTTACGTTTCATTTTAATTCTTCTCGACTCACCTTTTTTAGGTTTACCTGCAGTTTTAGCTCCTTGTTGTCCAAACCTTATAGTTTTGATTTTATCACCTTCTTTGGCTACAACTATGTGAGATTTTTTTGGATGATTAGGTGTTCTTTTAGGTTTGTTGTAACCTGAAACTCCAGCTCTAGCTAGTCTTGGGTCTTTTTTACTTTTTCTTTTTGCGGGCATTTTGTCTCCTAATACTTTCTTTACCTTTTTTAAAAATGCTTACTACCGTTCTTTTACCCATAACTTTTGCTCTTTGTTCTCCTACGGTAAGTATTTGTATTTTTCTTGCAAAAGGTTTTCTTATTTTTTTTACTCTAGCTACCGTTGCTCTAGCATCTTTAGGTGTTGCAAATCTAATTCTTACTGTATCTTTTGGATTTTCGTCAGTATATAATCTTCTGCCACTACCTTTAGGTTTTTTCCCAGTCCCTACTTTTGGGTCTCTTTTTTTTCTAGGCATTACTTTTTATTTTTAGCAGCAGGTTTAGTAGCACCCTTACCATTTTTTTGTTTCATTTTATTTAAAAGCTTAAAATCTGCTGCAGTAATTCTACCAAATGGTCTTGCTACATCTATGTTTGCTTGTTTTCCTTTTAATCCAGGCATTACTTTATCTCCTTCTTAATCTTATTAAATACCTCTTGTTCATCAAATCTCATACTTATACCAGGTTCGTATCTTTCAACTTCTTTACCTTCTTTTAGAATGATAATAGTAGGGACAACTTTAATATTCCATTCTTTTTGTATTACAGCTCCTATAGACTTGTTGTTTAAATCTATTTCTGCTACATAACAAAGGTCAGCAAGTTTTTCTATCTTTACTCTGTTTTGGTAATTCCAAGATGCATTAACTTGCACTACTGCACATTCTTGTATGTTTAGTGCTTGTATCTTCTGAAAACTATCTAAGTTGACTGATTGTGAGTGCAGCCAAGATAGTGATGAGAAGAGCGTTAATACCAAGTATGATATAAATCTGTTGTTCATCTGTAAACCTCATTATTTGTTATTCATGTCTATAAGAGTTTCAGTGATAGCTCTAGTATCTTCTTTAATATCATCTACTTTTTCTTCTAGCTTATCTACTTTACCCTCTGTATTTAATATTGAATCACGTATCATTTGGTCTTTTAAATCATATTCCATACGTGAAACCTCTGGCTCTGGTAATTCTTTAGCAAGTTCTATCTCTGCTTGTAACGAATACCACATACCAATAATCATACCTACAGTAACTAAGATACTAACACCTGTTTCTATAGATAATGTAAATTTAGTGTCTTTTCCTACTTCCATTATTGCCCCTTTATCTCATATCAGCTGGAACAACTTGTCTTGTTCCTCCAACCTTATCGTTTTTCTTCATACCATATCTTCGAACAGCTTCTTTATAGTTAGCCATACATTGTTGTGCAGAAGCCATTCTAATTTGAGCAAGACCTGCGTCTGTTGCTCTAGCTGCTGCATCCATTAAAGCTTTTGCTTTTACATAATCAATAAGAGCTGGTTGTAATACATTATCTATATCTATAGTTCCAGTAATACTTGTAAGTTTGTCTGGTTCTGCATAGTATGATATTACTAGTCCATCAATCATTTGGTCATTACTTGAACCTAATTGAACTGCTTTTAAATTACCTCTACCAGTTTCTGATGTGCCTGCATCTCCTTCAATAGTTGCAATTCCTAATCTATCTCCTTCAATCCACCAAACAAAAGTATCGCTTGGGTCTGTATATGTACTACTTACGTATGCCATTATATCTCCGTCCAGTTAGTATTTGCAGATGTACTTGATTCATTATAGAATTGTTTAATCTCACCATTAGACAATCTAGGAATTTTTATATATTCACCTTCTGAATTTAGTATTGTACATCTAAATACTTTGTTAATAGTTACTGACTCATCATCATCTAGGGCATACCATAACTGATTATGCACTAAGTTTGTTTTAGCATTTTCTATTTGATTGGTATATCTACCCATATCAACTAATGCTTCATTAATTAAATTTATTACATAGTTCTCACTGACATTAGGAACTGCTTGAAGAACTCTACTATATATTTCTTTACCTGTAAATTCTATAGCTGCCATTATAATACTCCTTGTAATGTTTGTATCTGCTCTTTGTATTGTGCATCAATTATTTGATATTGAGCATTTAATGCTCCTACTAATTCTATGTCTTCATCAACATTGGCATCTGATATTTTTCTTTCTAATGCTTGTCTAGCAGCAAATAAAACAACAGCATATTCTGCCTCATCTGGAAAATTAGATATACTAGTATCTCCATGAGCGGACGTAATAGATGAATTAACAAAAACAACTCTACTATCATTGCTTGAATTACTTGCTGGGTATGTATTTAAAACATCGTTTTGTATAATATATGCTGGGTCGCTTTCTGACGCAGCTTCCATGTAGTTTGTATCATTTACTCTACCCATCATTGAAGGTGGTAGTTTTCTACATGGTGTATAAATTTTACTTGCATGATTGTTATCTTTTCTAACAACTGCTAAAATCTTTTTTCCCTCTACATCTATATTATTTGTAAAGTTCTCATTACTAGCTATTCTTTCTAATTTATTAAGAGGTAAAGAATTTAATACAGAACGTGCACCTGCTGTTAACCAGTCAGATAGTGCATCATTTTCTGTGGTTCCAAAACCTGTTAATGCGTCTACTTGGTCTTTGAATGATTCTGCCATTATTTACCTTGTCCTCTATATTTCTTTTTATAATACTTATTGCTCATTTTATTTCCATACTTTGTTCTATGACTTTGCCCTTGTCTAGTTTTTTTCTTACCGTTAGTTCGTCTTGTAATTTTTCCAAAACTAGGTCTTGGCATTATCCTCTTCTCGCTTTTTTTCTTCTAGTAAAAGTTTTAACATTAGTTGGTTTTCCTCCAACTCCTTGAGCTTTTGCTCTCTTTCTACTAACAGCACTTCTAATTTGTGCTTTAGTCATTCTAGCAGCTTTTGCTGCAGGAACACATTTAGGGTATTTTCTTTTACTGCCCTTTGCAGACTTACGTCCACATTTTTTGAAGCCACCACCTTTTTTGGGTGAACCTATGTCCACCCAATCTTCTTTAAACCATTTACGTAAACCGCCTTGATAAGCCATTATCTGTATCCACCACCACGTTTTTTGTATGTTCTTACCAACCAAGCATTAGCGTAAGCAGAAGGATATACATCAAACTTACGTTTAGCCTCAGCTTTTACTCTTGAGTATAAAGCTTTATTTGTTGGAGTAGGACTACCTTTCTTCTTGGTAGCTTTACGTTTTTTTCTTACAGCTCTTTTCTTTGCTGGCATTATTTACCTCCATGTGTTTTTACTACTGGTAAGTTCATAGTTAATGAAGAACCTTTATGCTTTTTATATCCGCCTTTAGGATTTTTCATTAAAGAAAACTTACTTCCTTTTTTCATAAAATGATAGCCTTTGGGTGCTTTAACTTTCATTATTTTTTCTTACCCCTTTTCATCATCTTTTTCTTTTTTGCGCCTTTTTTCATAGTCTTCTTTTTTTTCTTTTTCATTCCGCCATGATACATTACATTACCCTTATACCTTTCCCACGTTGTGTAGGTTTTTGTTTACTTGCACTTTCTTTCATTTTTTTCATACTATCTTCCATAGACAATGTATTAAAGTCTATCTGGTCTGTACGAATAGCTCTTGCCATTGAGTTGTTTTCTCTAATAACAAAATTTGTATTCCATTTATTAGGAGCTGCTCTTTTTCCACATGAAGGACAATTAAAATAACCTTCTGGATTAGGCTCATCGCAGTGTTGACAATTAGCCATTATACTTTAGTAATTATGATGTATGCAACTCTAGTGCTATCTAACATAACTGCGTTTGTAGCTACAAGCTTTGCATCGTCAATAGTTTCTATATAATCATTGATTTCTTTTGCTAAAGAACCACTTACAGTACTTGCGTCTGGACTTACATCGTTAATAATAACTTTAGTCACAGTATCAAAATTTGCCATTGTTTTCTCCTATTATTTTTTATAAACTTTTTCTGCTCCGGCTATACCAAAGCTACCTAATGTTACCCATACAAATGAATTATAAATATAATCATTGACCATAAGTTCTATTCCTATGATACCCATAACTAAATCTACAATTCCAAAAACACACATTAAAGCAAAGGATATAAATCCGATGATTGCTTTTTCATTGTATTCGTTTTCGTCTTTAAATATGCTCCACATAGTTTCTCCTTATAGGTTTCGGAGTGGGACTAACCCACTCCATAGTACCTAATAACTATATTATGATGTTGTAACAGCTCCATCTTTAGCAGCGTTTCCGTAGAAATACCACTTTTTACCATCACATTCGATGTTAATATGGTCACCTTGTTCTGCAGTTGTTCCAAAAATAACATTTGAAACTCCTGTAGCGCCAGATGAACCTGGGTTATCATCAGATGTGTCAACTTCAGATTCTGCTATTTTACCAAACATAATTGCAGAACCAGCTGCTATGGTAATAGCTCCTGTTGGTGTATTCTCTTCTACAATTAATTTGTATTGAGTACCAACTTCTAAAGTTGTAGGTAAAGTGATTTCATATGCACCACCAGCTGCGTCTAGTAAAAATATTTTTCCACTATCTTTCACTGCATCTAAAGTTTTAGCTGCAGTTACTCTTTCAACTGGTAATAAATATCCACCATTACCACTATTTTTTTCTAATATACTACCTCTTGCCATCTTATACTCCTTCCACGTTGTATAGAGCGTGACATTCAGGAAGTGTGATTTCAAGACCAGCTTCAGTCATAATCATGTCTTTTCTTAAATCCTCATCCGCAGCTTGTACGTTTGTCATGATTTGAGTGTCACGATTTAGACCGTTACCTACTAATGGTCTGTATGCTAATTTAGACATATCAGCCATAAGCATGAATCCACTTGCAACTCCTCTAAATAGAGGTTCTTTCACTAAGAACATAGAACCGTGTATAGTGTTGATTTCCATTAATTGGTGACCAAACTGACCTGACACGTTATTCATGTTAACTCTGTATGGTCCATTTGCATGTCCAACAGAAGCGTCAATGAAAGCACCATCGCCCATTTTGTTGAAGAATGTAATCACTGGTAAAGAAGCTAATACAAGTCTCTCACTTGAACCACCTCTTGCTGGGTCAAAGATAACCTCTAAGTCAGCAAGTAATCTATCATATGTAAGTTCAGACTGAGCTACACTTCTGTAGTAAGGTGAACCTGATGAATATGAAAACGCTGAGTTATCTACTACTGGGTTTACATTTTTAACAATGTGTCCCACTAACCCTTCAGTGTATTGTACTCCGTTAACACGAGCTTTTTGTCCAAAGAGCATAGCTCTTTCGATGTCTACTTTGTGTTCACGTAATTTTTGAGCCCAAATTCTATCGAATTCGTTCTCATAGCCACGATATCTTGTAGCTATTGCTGTATTAGTTAATTCACAAGATGTTTTAAAGATTTGAGTATACCCAAAGTCATCTTCAATTGTGTCTGAGAAAGTATCAGGTGAACCTGTTCCTTCTTCAAATGATGTACCAATAATTTGACAGTCGTCATTATTAGATAATACATTATATCCAGATACATTTGCGTTTGACACATCAATTACTCTACCTGAGAAGGTAGTTGATGCTGTTTGTACATTAGGGGCTGACTCAACTCTAACCAACGTCTGTGCATAACCTACAGCTTCATCACCTGCACCAGCATAACCTGATGTCTTTACTGCTAGTACCATACCTTTAGTTACGAAGCCTATTCCAGCTCCTGCTCCATCATCGATTGTAAAATCGTATAGAGTTCCTGCGGATACAGCACTACCACCATTAACGTTTGCAGCCAATTTAAAGTTACGAGATGTATAGTTAATTCCTGTTCTATTTTCTAGAAAACGGAATACAGAATCATCTGTAGCAACTTTAGAAACTTGACTTAGGTAGACGAAAAATGGTGACTCTTCTGGCATAAGTTCAGCAACTCTGTCAGAAAAGTCGTACAGCCTTCTTTGGTCCGGTCTTTGTCCGATACCAGCGTCAGCTGCAACAGCAGTAATCTGTGATGACTTTAGTTGTCCTTGATTAAAAGCCATTTTATTTCACTCCTAGTTAATTACTTTTTAGCTATTCTTCCTATACTACCAGCATTCATAATTCTATCCCACACTTGGTCTTTTTCTCCTTTTTGTGGAGCTTCTCCACCTTGAAGAACACCAGCCGATTGTGGTATACTTTGAGCTTTTTCTACTGCTTTTTTATTTTCATTTACTTTTTTACCATCTCTTTCTCTGTATACTTTAATAAGAGTATCAAGAGGTAAGTCACCTCTAGGTGTTGTAGCAAATTGTATAAAATCTGCAGCTTCATCATCTGACATCTTATGTCTAGATTTTAACTCATTTTTTAAATTATTTACTGCCATAGTCTGTTGCAGTTTACCAATTTCTTGGTCAACTGTTTCGTGTACAAGCTCTTGTTCCCTTTTCACCCTCATTTTGTAGGATGGAGAATCTGGCTTGTAGTAAGCATCCCAAGGGTCAAACGCTTCTTGACTTACGATTTCGTCATTAGATGTGTTTGTCCCATCAGATTTGTCAGTTAGAGCAGATTCCATAGCTCTGACAACGTCTGGTCTTTCAGCTAATAAATTTTTTAACTGTTGAAGCTCTGCAGCTTCTCGGTTAAAGTTTTCATATTCTGCTGTTTTTTTATCATACATTGACTGAAACTTTTTTGCTTCTGCTTCCCAATCTACAGCCTCAGATGTTTCTGCACCTTCAGCTTCTTGTTCCTCTACTGAAATAGTTGGCTCATTTCCAGCAGCACCAGCAACTATTGGGTCTACCTGTTCAACCTGTTGTTTTTCTTGTTCATTTGCCATTTTTACTTTTCCTCCTTGTCGATTTCATTTAAAATGCAGAACCGACTTAGTTTACTTATTATCCTTCATCATCAGACATATTATCAATTGCTCTATCCAATTCCATTAGCTTTCTTTCTTCTTTTAACTTTTTCTGATTGACTACTTCATCAAGCTTTGTCTTGAACTTCTCGGTTTCTGCTCTCTTACGAGCGTTCACCATTTCTCTGTCAGCTGTTTGTAAATCACCAGATAGTTTCTTTACTTGATTTTCAAGTTGTGCTATGTAGGATTGCATTTGTGCCATACGTCCTTTTCTTTGAAGAACACCTTCTTTGTCAAAGATTTCAGTTTTCTTTAAAACCTCGACATCATCTACCAGACCAAGTTTATAAGCTTCAAGATAAGTATTGTATTCTACTTGTTTGTTGCTTGGTAACGTTGAGCCTGATATTACTCTAATATCGTGTTGACCCAAAGAAATATCATTTTCTATGGACACGATTTCATTTGTTTTATCGTCATACAATCTATTATTAACTGTAAACTCAGTTAAATTATTATTAGATTGAACGATTTTAATTTTTTTCTGGAATGTATAATGGTCTTTAGAAAGATTATAAACTACCTTTCCTACCATTGATAAACTTCCTTCAATATCTCTTAGTTTTGATTTACCTCTAGATTCACCCATTTGTGATATAAGCATAGTTCCTCTTACAGAATCTGGTGCTTTATCTTGGAATCCTTGTAATAATTCAGGTATACCAAAATTTAAATCTATATATTTCTCCACTCTATCTATAAGATAATAAAACTCACTGGTGAGTGGAGCTGGTTGAGGGAAAAATGGATTACCAAATTCAGGGTTATATTCTATAACCGCATTTGGGTTAGCCCAGTCTTTTTCTAATTGGCTAATACTATCTACACTTCCTTCAGGAACCAATAACTTTAACCCTGCTGCTGATTGAGCGTGTGACAAGGTCAAAGAAAATAACTTATTTAAAAGTCTTTGTGAGTCCTTAACCTTGTTCACGTCCGATTTTGGATAGGGAGTATTTGTCCATATATTTGAAAATGGAACAATCGGATATATGTCAGTGTTTAGAATACGCTCAAATAATAATGTTTCACCGACACTTGAGCAGTGAGCAATTCTTGTTTGTTGTATTTCAGTTACTTCTAACTGTCCTGTTTCAATAGCATCTGCTATTTCAACATCCTCTAGTAGTATGTTATATTTTTCTATGTCTACTACTTTTTCTTGTCCATCTACGTTGCTAAACAATCTGTAGTAAGGGACTTTTACTTTATAAAATCTATCTAATATTTGATATTTTTGATTTACCAAATAATCTAAATCTTTTGCTTCATCGGGAGTAAATACTTGTTGAGAGTTTTTTAAGTTTGAAGAAGGATAGTCTTCTCCATATAAACTATTTGTTCCAACTTCAATATCATCTACCATTTCCTCTAGCTCTGGATATAAGTTTACAAGTTGTTCTTTTGTTATGTATGTAGAAAGTATAATACCAGAAGCATCTCTAAAATATCTATCTCTAGCAGCTGGGTCAACATAAACTCTAAATGGGTCTACGTGAGTGTACTTTACTTCGCCTCGTCCGAAATCATCTTCTGGGTCAACATAAACATACATATAACCTAAACCAGTTACAGCATAATCATGAACAACTTGTTTAAAAACAGTATCACCTTTAGATATATCCCAAATATATTCTAAAAGACTGCTCCAAACACTAGCAAGTCTATTATCAGAATCCTCTCTTCCAATAGCTAAAAACCTTGCAGGTTTAGATGTAAGTAAAGATTTTAATTTATCAACAGCAGCATAAACTCTGTCTATAACAAAATCTGCTTGCCCTACAGATTGTAAAGCATCAGACTCGTCTGAAGTATAATGATTTCCTAGTACAAAATCTACAGCATTTCTGGCTTCTACATCCCATGTTTCTCTAGCATCTCGCCATCTTCTAAATAAATCTTTAGTTATCTGAGGTTTTGTTTTATTTTTGTCGTAGTTGATAGTATTCTCCCAATTTAAATTTTATGGTTAAAATACTACATTTTTCTTGCTTATGTCAAGACTATATTAAGTTTTTTGACCAGTAATCCAAGAAATAGCCCTTTTTACACCCATTTCTTCTGATTTATTACCAATATCACTAAACTTATCTATATCGATTGCAGAACTTTTAGGTGGCTTAGCAGTGGTAATACTATACCATAAACCATCAAGTAAGTCATCATTTTTTCCTTTTGGAAATTCAAACATCTCATCAACAAGTTCTACATGTTGTTTTTTGATATACAACTTTCTAGAATTTACTATAGGACATAGTAACGCTTCTAGTCTGTCTTCTTTTTTAATACCATTAGGAGGTCTAACACCCTGAGCTAATCCAGGAGCTAGTTTTCTATCTGTTCCAGATAATTGATTTACGTAATCTTTAATTAATCCTTGAGCACCAACTTTCTCTACATTTACTCTTCTTACAGGGTGATACATTTTAGCATATTTAATAATTCTATCTGGCATATCATACAAAGGAGAATGGTCTCTATAATAATCAACTAGGTATACGTTTCTATTTTTATCCATGGCTATGGTAACAATAACTTGATAGTCACTTCTTGCATTTGCTTCATATGCTAAGTCAACTCCCATGTAAACATTTACAGGTATGGCTGTTTGGTCAACCATTATATAATTAAAATTATTCTTTGATACTAGTTCACCATCATAGTAATTAATTCTATCTATATGAAATTTTGCATTCTCAGAGTCTCTAGCTTCATTTTGATATTCTTGTGCAAACTTATGCAACAATCCCATCTCATTAAATCTTCTTTTAATGTCATCTAGTTTTTCTTTACTAAAATAATTTTGCCACAAAGGCATGCCGTCAACGATTGCTTTTTTGTATAGAACGTTCCACGCTGATTTTCTTCCTTCTTTTTCCGCTTGTAGATATCCATCGTAAACTCCCTGTAGGAATGAATCGTAATGGACTATCGTACCAATAAGCCATATTGACCCTTCGTTTTCTTTCGAGTTTTCCAAAGCGGGTTCTACTGTTGACATTACCCATTCTTTAATTTCTCTCCTTCTATCTGATGTTTTAGTATTTAACTCTGACTCAAAATCGTCTAAAATAATTTTAGTATATCTTAATCCTAATTGAGAACGTCCACGCAATCTTTGTGAAGTACCTTTTGCAATAATTCTATCACCTCTAGCTGTTGTGAATTCTTTTTCTGTCCACTTGCTACCCTTCAAGTCTCCAAAATAATAATTTAAAGCAGGATTGATATCAATATGATTTTGTATATATTTAATATGGTCTATTGCTTGGGACTGTTCTTCAGACACCCATGCTATAAATTGTTTTTTTTCAGGTGGAGCAAAGTACAACTGATATAGTAATGCTGTTTTTGCTAGCGTAGACTTTGCATGACCTCTAGGTAATATAATACAAATACGTTTATCTTCACCTAAAAGTAAGTCACTCAACTCATATTGATATGGAGCTGGTCCTGATTTCATAAAATCTTCTGGTAAAAACATTTGACCAAAAGTAACTATATCTTTTTTTGCTAACTCTAATGCTTTTTCTTTTTGAGATAAATCTGGAGGTATTATGTTAAATGATTTCTTTGTACTCATAATCAAAAACTCTTCCCAATAGTTTTGCTGTTTTCTTTGATAACCAATCTCCTTCAGGTACTTCTGTAAAAGTTTTGGATTTTTCCCATAATACTGGACCTGCTACATATACCCAAGCTTTTTCTGTATCTCCATCAACTTTTTTAACATCTACTGTAGTTCTTATATATAGACCACCTTCAACGTTTTCATACCTATCTAACGCATTTAAGTCATCTTCGTCAACTTCTAGCAATTCTACTACAACACCCTTTCCTTGTGCGTTTTTAACAGCTGCTGGAAAGTTTTGTGTTCCAGGAAAAACTAAACTAAATCCTTCTATTACACCTAAATCAGTTCCACCTCTTCTAAGTGTTCCATATACTGCTAATCTCATTATGCTTGTCCTTTATTATAACAGATTCCTATTTCTTGTATTTCAAAGTCTGTATCATAGACCGATATACATTCAATACATTTAATTCCTTTTATATCATCAGCAAGAACATCCATCATCAAAACTCCTGTAAGTCTTATTCTGCTATTGCAGATTATACACCTACATTTATCACTTTTCAGTAATTTTACTGCCTTCTGATAATTTTTCGTATTTCGATTCTTGAATTGCATTTAGTTGCTCCTTTGAGAATCCTTGGAACAAAGCAACAGTTTCTGTTGTTTTATTCGTATCAAGCATTCCTGATATTTTAATTAACGTACTTAAAGCAGATAGTCTATCTCTATCACTACTATCTGGTTTATCTATTATATTTCTCATTTCCTCCAAAAGATACTTTGGAGTAATCTCAGCTTCTTGCAAGTGTTTATCTATTTCTTCTCTTATCAAGTTCTGCACCCTTTTAGTTTTTAACAACATTTTTGCTTGTTGTTCTGAATATTGTTCATTATTACTAGGAAAAGCATTCATATATGCTTTTACTACATCATCTCCTTTTGCTACGTAAGAGGCAAACAAAAACTCTTTTTCATTTGCTTTTTTTCTTTTTTTACGTCTAACAGTTGGAGATTCACCATCTTTTGCAAAGGTATGCATATTTGTTCTCATTTTTCCTTGCATCTTAACTGAATCAACACAAATAAAAGAACCTATAATAGTTCTAATAAAACTACTAGGTTTGTTTGATTTTTTATTAAGAATGCCTAAATGTAAAACTTGACATACCTTTCCATCGTCGGTTAACACCCAGTCACCTTTATTTGAATGACGCCAGTCCATAACTAGAGACACATTAGGATGTGATTCTCTAAATTCAACTTCACTCTCATAAAGGTTGTGGGTTATTCCTTTAACGACTCGAGTCTTCATAATTTATTTATTTTTTCTTTTTGTCGTCAACTTCTTTATCACTTAGCTCGTCTATAACAAACCTTACATAATTGTTGGCTAGAAACCTTAATTCATTTGATTGTTGTTCTAGTCTCATCAATTGTCCAGCAAGTTCATTTGCTCTACCATATTGAGCTTGAGCTTCTAATGATAATTCATCCATGGTAAACTCATATTCTTTTCCTTCATGAGTTATCATCTGTTTTTTATCTTCTTTAGACATATATCCTCCTATAATACGTTTACTTGTGGTGGTGTATGGTCTTCTATCTTTCTGTGTAGTTTTTCTAAAATCTCTACATCTGCAACATTGTGGTCATAAATGTATTTCATTGACTTTTCATCACCCCAACGTGCTTTTTGCCAATGTTCTGGTTTTACTCTAGTTTTTCCAGCAATACCAAAAAACTCTGTTGCAGCCATCAAAGACGACCTATGTAGTTTAAGTTTACTTTTTACTGCATAATATAAGTCTTTGTGTGACTTTGTTTTATGCATTGGAAAGTGTGTTCCATGATATAAAGCTCTTGTTCTAATAAAAGGAATATCAAACCTAGTACCATAATAAGTAAATATTATATCATACTTGTTCATTTCCTCAACTAGAAGCTCTACTATCCTGGCATCTTGTTTTTCAGACATTAGTTCTTCTTTAGTAATCCAAGCACCTTCAACCTTTTTTACTCCTCTACCTTTTATACACCATGATAACATTAAATCTATATTAGCACTAAAACCTGTAGTTTCAATATCTAAATATCCTATAGTTATATCATGTCCAGATGCATATCTAGTAGGTTTTCGTAAACCTAAAGCCTCTATTTTCTTAGTAACTGCTTTATATGTTCTATTATATCCAGCTTTTCTAATTTCCTGATATAATACAAATGCAGATTTAGCAGTACGTTCGTATTGGTCTAAGATTCTAATTTCATCTTCTGTCCATTTATTTACTGGCATTATTTACCTCTTTGTTATTAATATAAGTTTTGTGTAATTCTAGAGCAACAGCAGAAAGATATACGCATAAGTCTAATAACTCTTCTATACTTTCTTTTAAATTGTCTCTACTTCCATCAACAGGAACTTGTTTTCCATACTTTTTAGCTCCAATATCAAGTCTTTTTGAAATCATATCTAATATTTGTTCATTATTTGTCATAATCGGGAAAATCCTCCTTATCTGGTCTATCTTCTAAGCTTCTTAAGACTTTTTCGTATCTTTTCCAGTCTAAATGTTTTTTAAGTTCTTCTATTTCTTCATCAAAACACTGTTGTAGTATTTGAATAGTTAGTTTATCAAGATTTTCTTTATCTATTTTTACTACTTCTTTAACTTTGACCATAAATAGTCTCCAACTCCTAACTGATGTAATCCATTTGATATGCAATCTATGATTGGTTCTGGATGTTCATGTCCACCATTCATTAATACTGCGTGTATAATCTCATGTATTAGTGTTTCTTTCTTTCTTGAGGGTTTGATATTCTCGTTTACTCGTATTTTATTACCAATAACTTCGTGTCTACCATATAACTCCCTACTAGCGTCAGGTGAAACTAAGTTTTCTTCCGAAACTTCGTAAATATGTCCACCTATTTCTAATTTACCTAATTTTTTCATATTTTTTCTCCCTATCTTTTTTAATACACAGCAAATTAGAACAATATTTTTACCTATGTCAACACCTTTATTAAAAAAACTCCAGAAAAAAAAATTTTTACAAAATATATAAAAAGGGTATTGACGTACATAAAGTCAACTTTGTATTTTTTGGAGTCCGAAGGACGGAAACTAAGAGAACTATAAGTTTTCCCTTTGTAAATTTTTCTAAAAAAAAATTTTCTACAAGCGACTCTAGAGAAACTCTATAGAATTTAAGGCAAAAACCATAAAAAAGTTCAAAATTCCAAAAAAATGCCCCATTTTGTGTGTCTCTTTTGTTTCCACAAGACCGTACCGGTCTTTTTCCAAATGCAAAAAAATATATTTAGTTGAAAATTCCAATTTACGTTAGACCTAAGCGTCTCGCATGTCTTAGCCCTGTGGTTCTCTAACTCACGAGCACAATCCAACTAACTCAAGCCCTGTGACACAGATTTTATTTTACTACCGTAAAAAAAATCTTTGCGTCAAGGGACGTCAGTAGGATTGTATGCCCCCGAGTTAGAGCCTCAGGGCTTTAACATACGAGACGCTAAAGTGTCAAGTTATTTCTTAGCCGACTTGCCGACCGACTTCAGAGCGGTTCTGTGATGCTCTTTCTCTACCACGCTAAAATTAGATAAAGCGGTTGGGTCTAAGCGAACAGCGACCGGCTCACCTTTATTATTTCGGTAATCGTCGTTATAGATTTTTTGGTTCAAGTCATCAATCATTTTCTGTATTGGCTTGATGTCTTTTTTATAGTCTTTTAAGACTTCACCCTTTAACCCTTCGCGACTTCCTTTCAATCTAAAGGTTGCGTCAAAATCGTCAAGCCTTCCGGTTGCTTTGTATTGTTCACGTGTTGCATAATACGCGTCTTCCGGTAGACTGATTTTTTTTATTTCGGTTGTCATATTTTTCCCTCCTTTCCCGAGAACTTCGGATTCTTTAGTTGTTATTGTTTTAGCGTCTCGCATGAAAACAATTTATAAAAGAACTAACAGAAGTTCTACAGTTATTTTTTTTATTTCGTGGCTAACTTTTCCTTCGTCAAAGTTGATCCACGAGCCCGCGACTTGGCAAGACAACACGTATTTTTTTCCTTGGCAAGATACTTCGCTCGGCGATTTGCTCCGCAAATTTAATCGCCTCGCTCGGCAGTCCATGGCAAGATGATAGGCGTTTTTCGGGCTACTAAGAAACTACTTGGTCGCTAACTCTTTTGGTGCTAAATTTGGCTAAATGCCAGAATTAAACAAACTAGCGACTAGTGGCGTAGTCGGGAAGTCAGGAGACTATAATGAAAGATAACACACAAGTAGACTACTACAAAAAGCAGACCACTTGCGAGTGCTGTAATAAGGTAGAGTACAAGAAGGTAGACCTCAGGGATATTGAGCCTGGGCTATACATAAGAATAACCAAGGAGCATGGACTATGGAAGTTGAGCCTACGCAATGGCAACACTACCAACAAGTTCTGGGACCACAACGACGAGTGGATAGCATGGGCGACTGATATAACTTCAGTAGTAAATACTATCTATAAGTACAAAGGTCTAGCAGGTAAAGACTCAGTCGTAGATATATCTGCCCCTAATAATAGTAGAATGTTAATACACAGCGAAGCACACAACAGCGAGCAGTTATATAATAATACTAGGAAGATATTGCGAGGCTAATACACTAGCATGAAGAAAAAGCAACCAAAGATACTTACTAAGTTAGGGCTAACAAAAGGCAAGATAGCAGACTGCATGCAAGTAGTAGAAATGCATAGAGAAATACTATCTGAGCAGGGATTACACCCAGACCAAGTATCAACTAGAAAGAATTTTCAGTTTACTGCTAAGTATAACAGACTAGGCTACGATATGCTAGCACACTTTAGTAGTAAACCATCAGAACATAATAAGAAAATAGTCCAGGCAAACGAACCACTGCTAGATAAACTAGAGGAAGAATCTCTAGGTGGTGTAGAATTGCCTATGGGTAAATATAACCGCTTTAAAAGGTTAGGAAGGAAATACAATGGCACAAAAAGAAACACTGCTGAAGATGAGGCAGATAGAAAGCAAGTACGAACAAGTACTAGCACTAGTAAAAGAGATTAGGTCTGAACAATACGACTTAATGCGTTCTGCTACTATAAACAAGGAAATTAAACGCAAGGCACAGACAGGCATAGACTATACCTGGTATAATCTAGAAACTGACTACAATGTCTATAAGCGAGTAATGAAGGATATAGAATAAGCGTAATACTGATGAGGTCCGGTAGACCGAAACGCCAGGATAAGTTTCCAGTCTTGGCGTCTATTACTTTAACAAACACAAGGAGAATACACTATGTGCGGAATATATGGTATGGCTAAAAGCCCTAGACCATTATCCAAGCAACAGCTGAAGAATGCTCGTGCTATCTTAACTTCTCTGGCTATTAGTAGCGAGAGTAGAGGACGACACTCATCAGGTATTGCTGAGATAGGTAAGGGTAATTGCCTCGTACACAAGTCGTTATCTCCATCTTCCGAGTTCATAAAGACTACTCAGTTCAAGAATGCACTGCGTAGAATGAACGATATAAGTATATATATAGGACATACCCGATTTGCTACTATGGGTGAGAAGTCGCTAGACAATGCTCATCCATTTCATATTGGGAATACTATCGGTGCTCACAATGGCTGTCTGTATAATACCGACGAACTAGAAAAAGTAGTCGGTAAAGCCTGTGAGGTGGATACTCAGTATCTATTTGAATTGGTCAATAGAGAACCAAGCATAGATAAAGTAGTAGACCACATAGATGGAGACTTTGCAATCTCTTTCGTTAAAGACAATACTCATACTCTATATCTTGCTAGAGAAAAGAACAGACCCTGCTATTTGGCATACTGGTCAGACGCTAGAGTTTTATTCTATGCTTCTGAGGCTGGTTTCCTAGAGAAGGCGTTCGCCTCAGCAAATCTAGAGGTTGAGTACTATCAGATTAATACTAATACCCTATATGCTTTTGATACTAGAAAGTTTCAGTCGCATGCTACCAATGTAGTAAAGACTAGTTTTGAGTATAAGAGCAGAGAGTATCAAGTATATTCTAACTACTATGATATTAACTCATACTCTTCTGATGAAGACTATGGAGTTAATGTCTATGATGTAGATATAGAGTTTGGATTTCTAAACCAAGATGTCCCTGATGATGGCTACATACAGCCTGAAGAGGTCATAGACTTAATGTCTTATGGTGTAGAAAATCTAGAGTCCATATATCCAATAGAGGATAGAACTGATAGTGAGTATTGGGAGTTAAATCCTGATACTAATGAGTGGTATTTCCTAGACCCTAGAGATGGTAGTTGGTATGCAGAGAGCAAACTAACTCCGAATCGCTGGTGTCTGGTCGAGAGGTTATACGATTATGAATGGTTCCAGGGTTATAACGACCCTGGACAAGAGGAAATGGAGTTTGATTATGCCTCCTGAATATAGAAACTATGAAGAAGTTCATGGCAGTAGGAGAGAAGACTCAGAACAAGAGCCAGTATATTGTGCCGATTGTGGAGATGAAATACCAGCAGAACAAGTAGGAGACTATTATAATGCTGATGGTGAATACATCTGTGAAGATTGTGCTGATAGTTATGGCGAGTGTGCTTCCACTGGTGAAATTTACCACTATGATGATTTAATATATAGTGATACCACTGGAGAATACTTCTCTGAGGACGCATACTATGATAGGTTCGCTCGTTGTGAAGAATGCGACGATGAAATAGACCTAGAGTATGACGACTACGAGGAGACAAGCAGTGGCTATGTATGTAATGCTAATGGTTGTGCTACTCAAAACTATCCCGAGTGGGTAGTCATAGATAAACTCTATCCTCCTGCTGGTTCTATACCAGAGTCTCTAGATGTTGGAGATGGAGTATTATATCGCTATGCTGATAAACAATCCTTCGACAAGATACCTAGTAGAAGAAGTGTTGGTATAGAAATAGAACATTATAACAACCTTGGTGATAGTAGTTCTATAGGACCGGCTGTATGGCGAAGACAACTACAAGAGTCTACTAGCGACTATGTTGACAACTATACTGCTCATCCTAGAGATGTATCAGGATACGATGGGAGTCTACATAATGCCAGTTCATTTGGTCATGGTTATGTAGGGTCTGAAATAGATATGAAGCCTAGAAGGGGCGACTATCTATGGAAAGACATAGGCATAGTTACTGGCGCTGTTAAACAATATGGTGGTGAAGTAGACGCTAGTTGTGGTCAGCATATGCACTTTGATAGCAGGGATTTAGACTGGTATCATAGAATAGTGCTAGCAGCCTATGTTAAGGCTATAGAACCACACCTATATACTATGCTACCACCTAGTAGAAGGAGCAGTAGGTATTGTGTACCTATGTCTCAATCCTGGGGTGAGTTTAGTAGTGTGAGGAACAGAGACCAGTTTATCGACTTCTGGTATGATACCCATAGGTATACTGATAGCAGATGGAACGATAAAAGATACTTTGGTCTGAACATGCACCCTGGTATAAGAGAAAGTGGCATAGGTAGTATAGAGATTAGGTATCATAGTGGTACTCTTAATCCTACTAAAATGCGAGCCTGGGCTATATTCTGGACTAGTTTAATAGACTACACGAAAGAGATTGCCAACGAACTATATGCGAGCGAAGGTACAGACATCGCTCGTGTACTACTACAAGATTCTGGAGTTAGTATGCAGAATAGTAGATTTGGTAGTCTATTAAATATCTACAATGAAAACTCTCCCAATATGAGAGCCACTAAGGTTATAGACTGGGAAGAAGTTCAAGGTATGATATACGAACTAGAACCAGACTATGCTAGACAAATCATAGAGATTACAGAACAACTAGCACATGAACGACTAGCCAATGACATAGACTTTGTACCAATGTCTACTGAATTGACTGCTGGTGGTAATGATTACATGCTAGAAGCCTACTACTCAGTAGTAAATAGGCTGTTAGGTTGGTGGAACCCTGTAATGAATATGAGTAGTCTATATGATAGACTGAATATGCCAGACTGGGTTAGACTTCACTTTAGAAATAGAACACTAGAGAGAATAGAGAATACTAACACTCCTGATACTCATATTAGAAACTGCTTATACAACAGACTAGGTGTCCTAGATATTAAAGATAATGGTACACTAAATATAAGTAGTATGGAACTAGATAGGATATCTATATCTAGTATAAAAGTACCTATAGACGATAGGGACGCCTTTACTGGTTCTCCATACCCAGTAAGGAGAAACAGAATAGGGATTGATTGGTTCAATAGTAGTATGCTGAACGATAACGAAGTTGATAATCAGCAGATTAAGACTGAACTAATGATGTCTCTGAGCAGGAGAAACGAAGAAGGAACCTACGACTCAGTGATAGAGTCTTTAGAGTCCTAGTCTAGAATCTCGAGGGGCTTTTGCCCCTCGGGAAAATTTTTATTATTAATTATATTTTTAGGGCAAGATAACAAACTTAAGGGCAAGATAACACAAATATTTTTTTTAAAAATAATTACTTTTTTACTTGACATTAACATTTTTTATGAAGAAATTCGGTCATGATTTTAACAATTGAGACAGATAGAGAGTACATATATAAACAATTAATACTAGATAAAAGGCTAGTGTCGGTATCCAGTCCGACCACCTGTTTTAGATTAATATTTGCAGTACTAAGGCTGGCACCTACCTATCTGTCTCAGAAAGTATATAGGTAGATATGAAAGATAAAAGAATACTAATAGATATACCAGTTACTCACGATGAGAAAATGGAACTAGACTTATATGATATTAACTTTGCTTATGATATGTTCCATAACCTTATAAAAGAGTTTGAAACTTATAATGATATGCTCATCGATGGTTGGAATGATAAACAAAGAGATTATGCAAACGACCAGAGATAATGAGTTATCTTAGTTTTATATCGGAAGAGAAGGGCGAGTCGTCCAAGGGTTTGTGGATACCAACTGTTGTATGTCAGTGTGGAAACTCAGTGGAGGGCGACGAGCCTAAAGTTTTAGTAGAACAATGTGAACAATGTGAGGGCAATATGATAAATCATGAAGAAGGTGTTATAGAAATGATAGACTCAGATGATGTTATGGTCTGTGGATATTGTGGTATTGAAGAATTTTATATGGAAGATTGCGACTGCTCTGAAGAAGTTGTCACTTACTTTGAGTTTAAAGAAAGTGTAGCAGAAGAGACTATGGGCAATAAAGATGAATACGATAGAATATTAGACGGAGGTAGGTGCTAATGAGAAGTAAAAAGTGGTCTATAAAAGACGAAGGTCATTTAAATACAAATAATATTATATTCAACGACAAAATGAGAAGACTAATACGAGACCTAGAGAGAGTTAATAATAATCTAGGATACTATGTACTTAACCAGGAGGACAAATGGGTAAAGATAGAAGTAAAAAAGAAATAAGAGACTTAAATAAATATAGGTCTCAAAGAGCGATAGCAATTAATAAAATGATACTTGAACTGACTGCAGAACTAGACGAGTTAGGTTTCAGAATAGAAACTAAATATCTACCAGGTGCAGGTTGGGTAAGTGAAATAGTTAATAACAATACTGGAGAAAATCACGAAAGTAAATTAAGAGAGAGGAGAGAATAATGCATATATCTATGGTTGTATTAGTTACATTTATAGTCATATTAATATGGTTAGATGTTACTAAATAAAGTTTTAAAGTTTATATTGACCTACATAAAAGTATTATGTTATATTTCAATATGAAAAATAGATATCAAACATCATTTGTTATTGACAAAAAACTTTGGATAAAGTTCAAGTCAAAAACAATCAAAGAAGGACTATCAATAAAAGAAGTTCTTAACGAGTTAATTAAAGAATATGTGAAAGGAAATACTAATGCCAGCAGTTGGTTTCGTTTACCCAAATGGAGATAAAGTCTCGTTTGAGGATATTAAAAAGGGCGCAGTAGATATAGAGTTGATGGGTATGTCATTACCTACTCTACTAGAAATGTCTAAGGAAAGAGACCCTAATAGAAAACCATCTACTACTGAATTATTAGTAGGGGCTTGTGAGGCTTATTTGAAAAGGACTAAAGACTATTATATAGACCCACAAGACAGAGCATTTTCTTTAGCAGGTACTCTACACCACTTAAAACTTGAGCAGGGGCAAGATAACAGACACTTAAAAGAAGAGGCACTAGAAGAGTTTGATATTACTGGTATAGCAGACTTGTATGATAAAGAAACAAAACTTCTTATAGATTACAAGAATACTGGCTCTTTTAAATGTGCTAAACTACTAGGTATGACATTTGAATATGTTGATGACCCTAGTGGAGAAAGATATAAAACGTCTGGTAAATGGGGAAAGAAAGGTTCTCTAAAAAAAGTTAAGCATTGGTATAGAGACGAAGAAAAGGCTGACTTCGGAGATTGGGGTTGGCAAGTAAATTGGTACAGATACTTATTAGAAAAACAAGGACATGAAGTAGATAAAATGTATATACAAGTTACATTAAGAGATGGTGGATTGCAAGCGGCTAGAAATACTGGGCTAGATAAGAATATTTATCTTATTGAAGTTCCTAAGTATGATAATGAAGTGCTTGAAAATAAATTCATAAAAGCAAAAAATGACTTGACTTACGCATTAGAAACTGGTAACTTGCCGAGTAAATGTACAACAGAACAAACTTGGGACGGTAGAAAGTGTCAATCTTATTGTGAGGTTAGACACCTATGTCCTTACAACAATGGGAGTATAAATGAGTAAAATGTCTGAATTACATATGTATCAATCTGATATGGAACAATTGCACGACCAAGCAATTCAAGACGATGTATTAATACGCAAGCATCAAAAGGTTTCAGAACAACCTACTCCTCAAGATGTAGTTAAAAGCAGAAATGGTTTTGACTATGTAGATGAGGGTTATATGAGATTTAAGTTAAATAAACATTATCCTATTTGGTCTTGGGAGATAATTAAATATGAAACTCTTGGAGACAAGGCTATTGTAGTACATGGACGTCTAAAAGTTATGGACGAAGGTGTGCCTCGTAGTTTTGATTCTGTAGCAGCACATAGAATTGCAGTATCTAGAAGTGGCGGAGGTTATGTAGACCTTGGCAATGATATGAAAGCAGCAAACTCTGATGCTTTTAAAGTAGCAGTAAACAGACTATGTAATGTAGCAGACGATGTATATCGTAAACAATATTTAGATAAGACTTTAGATGAGTGGCAATATGACAAGATAGTAGAGGTCATGAAAAATTTAAAAGATGATGACCAAGCGAATGTTCAAGCTGCTTTAGAGTCTGGCAAGATAAACAAGGACAACTACGATAAAGTGTTGTCAAAACTAAAAGGGAGTAAATAATGAGTGATGTAAATTCATTAATAGCAGACTTAGATAGCAATAAGGCATACTATGACCCTAGTGCTTCTGATTCTCCTACAAAAAAACAAATCGCTGATGGAACTTATGAAGCGATAGTGACTAAATTAACTGTGAAAAAAGATATAACAATTAAAGGTGAGTTTCTCGCAGATATCTTTGAAGCAGTATATACTATCAATGCTGATAAGCACCCAGAGTATAAAGGTAGTCAGGTAAAGTCAAAAGGTTACTTTAGATTCAAACAACCTGACCCTAAGAAGTATCCTAACTTAAAAGACAATGCTGGTCAGAATAAAGGTTATATGATTTTCTGTGAAGCATGTGGATTTGAAATAGTTAAGAATGAAGAGGGTAAGTTTGAACTACCAATGATTACAGAAGGAGATATTTCTGGTAATCCAGTTACTATTAAAGTAGAGCAAGAAGAATGGACAAACAGAGATGGAGAAAAGAGAACATCTCCTATAGCCTTCAATGTATTCAAGTCAGATACAGTAGTTAATATTAAAGAAGATGAGTTACCATTCTAATGGAAGACTATACATTAAAACTAAAAAAAGAAGAATGTATGGGTCTAATAGAAATATTAGAGCTGTTCAGAAAAGACGATGAAGATAATACTACTATTGAACTTAGACATAAACTGAAGACTCAGTTTCAAGAGCAGTTTGATAAGATAGAAAACTCTGAACCTGTAACTAAAGAAGATGTACTAAAAAATGCTGCTTCTGTTATGGGTCCTTCATTTTGTGAAACCTGCGACTAATGGATATTAGTAGATGGAATGCTATCATGTCTAAGTTTCAAGACTTAGCAGGATACAAGATAGGCACCAATCAAATGGTGAACTGCAAAAGAAGGATAGTTGGAGATAAAGAAATATACAATCTTGATAAGAGAGAAGAGAGAATATTAGTATATTCGCTAAGAAAACTGTATTCTGAGTTAAAAAATAGGTATATTTCTAAATAAAGCTCATAATTGCCCCTATATGGACGAACCGCACATAAGTCGATAGTTATATCGAAAAATACATTTTAAACGCATGTAGGGGCATTCTCGTAAGGTTTTTTTTAAAAAATTATAAAAAATATAAGGAATAGGTATGGCAAACAAAGAAAAAGCAAAAGGCAATAGATTTGAGAAAGAATGTGTAAAGGTTGCTGAAGATTATGGTTTTTCAGCTACAAGAGCTTGGGGTAGTGATGGCAGAAGCCTGGGACAAGACTCTGAAGTTGATATTGTAATCGAGTATCTTTTATCACCTGAAATCTCACAACAGATGAAAGTACAGTGTAAAGTGAGAAAAAATATAGCTCAATATCTTTTACCACCTAAAAGTTGTGATATAACACTTATCAAGCAGGATAGAGGAGAAATATATGCAACTATTAGATATAAAGATTTACTAGAGTTGATTCAAAGAACTTTTAATGATGAGGTATAAATGGTAGAAAAAATAAATTCAGATTTAGATTATATGACTCAGGAGTATCTAGACTCTAATAGAGCTAGATTTGAAGCATATAGATATTATATTAAATGCATTGACCCAGATAATGCAGACGATTGGTTTGACCAAGAAGTTATAGATAAATATGAAAGCAATAAACAAAATGTAAGATTTAATATTAAACAAGCTAACATAGATTTTATATCTACAACAAGAGTACCAACCAGATGTGTTCATTGTAAAAGGGTATGGGCTGTAGAGATACAAGATGGTAAAGGTATTAAGTTTGAGAAAAACTTTTTAGACCAAAGTCTTTACAAAAATATACCATGTGTAAAAGGAGATTGTATAGATGCTCCTGATTGTAAGGAGTATAAATAATGGTTCCACAAGATTCAGTATCAATACATAATATAGAGTCAGAAAAAGCAGTACTAGGTTCTGTTCTGTTAGATAGCAAAGCTTTGATAAAAGCAAAGTCTTGGATACAAGATGATGATTACTTTTACAATACTAAAAACAAAACTATATGGAAAGCCATGTGTGACTTAGATTCAGAAGGTATAGCAGTGGATACTGTAAGTGTTTGTGCTAAAGTAAAAAACGAAGCTTACTATATTACTGGATTGACTGAGACTATACCTACATCTGCTAATGTAGAAGTATATGCAAAGCAAGTGTACGAGGACTGGTTGAAAAGAGAGATAGTAAAACAATCTTACAAAGTTGCTGTTGATGCTAAAGATTCATCATCTGGAGTTCATGCTATACTAGAACAATTATATGAAACCACTGGTAATTTATTAAACTTAGACCCTACACAAACTTTTGATTTAGATGCTTTGTTAGATGATACAAAGGACTCTATTTTCAATGGAAGACAACTTACCAAGACTGGGTTCGGTGCTCTTGATAATATTATATCCGGTATGACGAAAGGGGAAATAACCATTTTTGCTGGGCGACCTGGAAATGCTAAAACTACTACCGTTGCCAATATAGCCAGAAATCTTGTGTTGTCTGGCAAAAAGGTTATTATGTTTAATAGAGAAATGCCTAATACTGAGATGATGAAAAAGTTTATTGCTATGGAATCAGAAGGTATTACATATCATGCACTAAGACATAATGCAGTCACTAATAAAGAAATGATTGATAATAGTTTAAAAATTATTAAAGAAAAGTATACTGACAAACTATTTATGTATGACAACATAAGTACTATTGATAGTACATTTAGAGAAATACGTAAGATTAAA
>Ga0209348_1000306_pt1 | contig 27074 bp, 8 predicted proteins | sample ETNvirenome_2_30_FD_184065 | JGI IMG/M metagenome (GOLD analysis project Ga0209348, IMG submission 184065) | Marine viral communities from the Pacific Ocean - ETNP_2_30 (SPAdes) (version 2) | ecosystem: Environmental > Aquatic > Marine > Oceanic | place: Pacific Ocean | collected 2013-06-22
CAGGATCAATATAAGTGACTGAAGGCCCAGTAATTCTTCCCGTACTGATTCCAATGCTTCCTAAAGTTGTAATACCAGTAACTCTTAGACTTGTTGCATCAAGAGCACCAATGTTATATCTCTCTGTTCCCGTACCTACAGTTCCAGTTGTTTCTTTATTAACTAATTCATACCAACCACCTGCGTGAGCAAAGTATCCCTTTTGAGTTCCGTGAACGTGTGCAAACATACCGTGGTATGTACCAGCATTTGGTAAATCAGAATAATTTGCATATAATGAAGGTATTTTGTTTTGTCCAGCTATACCTTCTATAATTCCATTTGCATCAATCAGACCACTAAAAGTTGAAATACCACCAACTTTAAAATTATTATGTACTACAAGATCGTGAAAAGTTCCAATACCTGCAGGTGGTTGTATTCCTTTTGCACCAGTATAGCGATATCCTAAAATATAAACATTATCAGTTCCAATTCCTGAAGGTAGATTATTTCCATTAAAGTTAAGAACACCTGAAGAATAATCAAAGAACCAACCATCGGTTCCAGCATTTCCACCAGCTTGCTGCAATGAGACACCACCAGAATTTGGATCACCCTTATAAACCTTGACGATATAATCTGCACCAAATTGTGTATCGATCCAATCTCCATCAATAGATGCTGATTGATTCCCATATGTCGATCTTGCGATAAAAGATCTTCTTGCTGCACCAACACTATTATCAAATGTCATTCGATATGCGTTTGCAGCAGTATAGATTCCTACGTAAGTTGTATTTGATGTTGGGGGAGTTGTTGGTATAAATCCACTATCTGACCATACACTTGATTTTGGTACAATTAATGGTGATGGTATTGCTTCTGCGAAAGGTGCTTTCTTCGTACTACCAGTTAAACTCGAATCCTCTGCAATACCAGTTTTCGAGGCACTATAACCTATCTTTTTGAGTAGAAAATCAACTTTTTGTTCTTGTGATGCTGGCACTATTTTTTACCTCGTTTATGTAGTAGTATATGACATTGCTGTGATCGAATCACCTGCGTCCAATCTCCATCGTATGAGAATACGATATGGACTTGTAGCATTTGATGATGATTCAGTTCCAAACACACACTTAAATGTTCCACTCGACCCAGACATCACAGTTCCTGATGCACAACCTGGTGCAGCATTTCTTGGAACACCAGATCCACCATAGGCAGTGAACATATTTGCCCATCCATTTGTATTACTTAGTCCTGTTGTCCACCCAGAGTTATCAGGAATACTAACCCAACAACCACCATATGAACCAGTAACAACAATATTAAATTCAGAAATGTTTGCTTGCTGAAGCATTACTTGATAAAATTGTGCTCCACCTCGACTAGCAGAATAATTTGGGCCAACTGGTAAATATCCAGATGAGTAATTAGTTTGATCGTGTCTTAATACACCACCTCTCACTGCTGCTTCATAAGTTGCAATTGCTCCCGAACTTCCTCCACTCCAACTATAACTTGCACCAGATTGACTTGGATTATCTACACCAGATACTGCTGTAACTCTCGTTCCATTATTTCCATTTCCAACTGTACTCGAAATATTATCTTCATCAATTTGATTTGGTCTTGCAGTTGTTCCCATCAGATTCATTGGTGTGCTAAAACTAATTCTCTGATTATTATGAGAACCATATGGTGTGCTTGCATCATATCTTGTAAAATGACTTGAAGTCACTGTTGTGTGTATGTCTCTTGGAATATTTGTTATCAAAGTTGTGACACCAGTTCCAACTCCGTAGTTCTTTGTTGGTGGATGCGTACCACCTGCAAAGTTATTATAGTTTTTATGTCCTGAATTTTGAAATGCGTTTCCTTGTCCATCAGAATTTAAAAGTCTATTCTGAATATACATTTCACCAGTTGCATTTGTAACTGTCAAAACATATGTAAATGCGTTTGCAGATGCTTGTGTATAATGAGGAATACCAGATGAGTAACTTAGTGTTGGTGATGATGGTTGAGTGATTCCACTAAATGAAATTACTGGGGCTGACACTGTACTTCCATCTTCATACCAGAATGTATTGTTTGTAGTCGCACTACCGTGTGTAAGGTGTGCTTTATTGTATCCATCAGGTGATGCTGCGTTTATAAAACGAACATCATATACCTCATAAAACTGTGATGTAATTCCTGTATTTCTTACTGATTGTGACGCATCTGTATTATTTGCAATTTGAATCGCACCATAAGTTCCATCATTAACTCCAACTGATAATGTAGTTGTTCCAACTCCAACTGCGTTAACAAATCCAGTAACAGTTCCTGCATCTCCTGGCCCAACATCAGTTATGTAAGTTGAAGTTATTGTGCTATCTGTGTTTCTTACGTATTGTGTTCCAGCTACTGGTGCTGAACCACCTGTATTGTTTACAGGTGTAAATCCTTGACATAATCTTGCGTTGCCAGCAGTTCCAGTTAAAGTAAAACTTAGTCCGTTAAATGTATCAGGTGAATCTGGAACTAATTTTCCTAATATAAAATTTAATTCGTTGATCGAATCTTTTGTATGATCTGTATTGTTTATCGTAAATGCTCCCGTCTTAAATCCACCAGCTGGTGTTCCGATTACCTGATCTCCGTGATAAGTATTTGCTGTGACAACTCCAACATAAGTAATTGACCCACCACCAAAGTTTTCTTTCCAAGGAGTTAAAAGTGCTACAGTGGTTCCTATTCCGACACCGCCAGTGTCTCTCTCTGCGAATAGATGACCATCGTAGAAATTAAATGCTAGTTCTCCTATTTGTAGATCCGTAAGTGAAGGTCTCTTGCCTGTCACAGACGATCTCTTTAACCTAAAAGGTGTTGCCATTTATTATATTGGGTATTTACCAGAAACGACTTATATAAGTCTCTTTCTATTTATCATTCTTTTGGATGAGGAGTTATTGTAGGTGGAACTGATGGATCAAGGTTCTCTAATGCTTCAATTGCACCTAATATTTTTAAGTATTGCTCTCTTTTTTCATTAAACATTTTTTCTAGATCAATTAATTGATTTTCAAGTATTTCTTTTTTCTCAGTCAATTCATCTAACATTTTATCAGGTTCCATCATGGTTAAATACTAATAGGTATATTATATATTATACACTAAATAGTAAAAAAGTCAAAGTTATATGGCGTTCACGAAAGTTGTTGGTGCTGGTATTCATACTTTATCAAACATCGCAAGTCACAACATAAACTCTTCAGGTATTATCACTGCTACAAAATTTGTTGGGCCTATGGAGGGTGATATAACTGCAGTTGATGGAACTTTTACAGGTAATGTGACCATAGGTGGAACATTAACTTATGAAGATGTCAAGAATGTAGATTCAGTTGGAATTATAACTGCAAGACAAGGTATTAGAGTTCCTGATGGTGGTGATAGTAGTAATAGAATATCAGTTGGAGATTCAGAAGATCTAAAAATATACCATACTGGAAACACTTCAACAATTAAACATAATAATGGATCTGGTGATTTAATTATTGATGCATTAGCAACTGGATCGGATATTCGCCTTAGATCTGAAGCTGAATTTAATGTTTCAGTGGGTGGCAATACTCATATTCAAGTTTATAAAAATGGAGGAGTATCTTTTAATCAAGCTGGTACAGGTGCTGGTAAAAAACTTGAAACAATGTCATCTGGAGCAAGAGTTACAGGAACTTTAGACGTTACAAGTGGTATAACTCTTGATGATAGTATAACTCATAGTGGTGATACAAATACAAAGATAAGATTTCCTGCTGCTGATACATTTACAGTTGAAACTGCTGGTACTGAAAGAGTTCGCATCGACTCAAGTGGTGCAATTTTGATGGGAGGAACTTCTAGTCGAGATATTGGATTTCCACATAAATTACAACTTGAGGATAATGATACTAATCCAAAAGGATTAAGTATCATTTCTAATCGCAATACTGTACACGCTTCACATATTGATTTTGCAAAAACAAGAGGAACTTCTTTAGGAAGTAATACGATAGTTCAAGATGGCGATTACCTTGGACATATAAATTTTAGAGGTGCAGATGGAACCGACTTAGCAACTCCAGCATCACGAATTACTGCTTCTGTAGATGGAACGCCAGGATCAAATAACATTCCTGGCAATCTTACTTTCTGGACTCAGACAGCTGGTGGATCAATAACAGAAAGACTTCGCATCGACTCAAGTGGTCGTGTATTGATCGGAACCACGACTCCTACAAGTTTAGCAGACGATTTGATAGTCGCAACTTCTGGAGATTGTGGTATCACAATAATGTCTGGAACTACACATAACGGTAGATTATATTTTTCTGATTCTGGACAAGAAGGTGATGGTTTCGTAGATTATGATCACCAATTTGGTAATTTAAAACTTGGAACAAGGGATATTACAAGATTTACCATAGACTCATCTGGTCGAGTCCTAATAGGAACTGGCACTGTAGGTGAAACGAGTGCTGATGATTTAACAATCGAAACTTCTGGAAATACAGGAATTGCTATTCGTTCTGGAACTAGTAATGCTGGTAATATTCATTTTTCTGATGGAACAAGTGGTGCTGATCAGTATAGAGGAATTATTCAATATCATCATAATGATAATAGCATGAAGTTTTTTACAAATGCTACTGAAAAACTTCGCATCACATCAGGTGGTGAGGTTACAATTGGCACTTCAAATCCAACAACATTTAGGTATGTTGGCACAGGTCATCCATATAATAACAATAATTACACTGTTCATGGTTTTAGTAATATAGGATTAGTTGGCCAATACTCATCTTTAAATATGCCCTTTGATCATTCAACTGCAACTACTTCTGGTGCTTGGTGGATGTTAGGTAGGTCTTCTGGAATATCTAATGAATGGGGACTTTATACAAGAAGTGGTAATCTTAGCAATCTTTTAAGTGTATGGAAGGTAGTTGGAAGTAGTAATGGTCATGTTAGTTATCAGTCATTTAGTACAGGTGCAAGTAGTGAAGTACTTCGCATCACATCAGGTGGATTCGTTGGAATCGGAGTTACAAATCCAGAAGATTATGATTCAGGAGCAAAGAATTTAGTTGTTGGTAGTTCTGGACAAGAGGGTATTACAATCAGAAGTAGTTCTCCAAATACTGGTAATTTACAATTTTCTGATGGAGCAACCAAAATAGCAGGAATATCATTTAAACACGATAGCACTGCATCAAATCGATACTTTAGTTTTCTCATTGATAATGGCAGTAGTTACGTAGAAAATTTAAGAATACAAGATGGAAAGTTAATATTCAGTAATGATCAAAATTCTTATATTTCTGGTGGTAGTGATGTTTTTAGATTTACAACTGGTGGTACAGAAAGAGTTCGCATCAACGCAAGTGGACATTTAAAACTACCAGATAGTGCTGAATTACAATTTGGTGGAGCATTACACACAGGTAATGGAGATTTAAGAATTTATCATCAAGGAAGTCACAGTTATATTCAAGATGCTGGTACAGGTGCATTAATACTTGTTGGAAGTCAGATTGTAATGCAAAATGCTGCACAATCTGAAAATATTTTTAGTGCAACAGAAAACGGATCAGTAGATTTATATCATAATGGTAATATAAGAGCATACACAGCTGCAGATGGATTTGCACTTTCAAGAGTAAATACATTCCCCAATCCAAATAACACTGGATCAGAAATCACTGGTGCAATGTTAGACATTGGTGGCAACTTACATCTTGAGGAAAGATATCCTGCTGGTGCATATGCTGATAGACAAGATTTAGTATTCAGATTTAATACAGGATACGGACAAGGATTTACAGATAAATTTAGATTTACATCAGGTGGAAAATTAGAATTACAAGTTGATGGTGGAGGTATCAAGTTCCCAAATACTCAAACTCCAACTTCACAAGATACTTCTAGAGTAGGTATTTCATCAGAAATGAGATATTATGAGACAGGAACAACAACACCTAATATCACATCAACTGTATTGAATAGTTTACAAATTCCAGCATTTACTGATAACAGTTATGTACGAAGAATTTGTAGATATGTAAGAGTAGGTCATCTGGTTTTTTGTAATGTAGAAATCAAAATGGCAAGCACTGTAACTTATTATCAAGCTGGTATCTCAGACGCTACTGCTCCACCTTGTATAACAGGTTGCTTCCCATTCAGATATTCATATACTCCTGAAGTTCATCCAGAAATTAATCCCGTAAGCATCTACTATACAGGTTCTACACTTACGAATGATACTCTTTATGCTCATGCCCGAAAAGATTTTCCTGGCCCTCCATTTATACAGATAGGCAAACCAACCACAAATGGTGTAGGTGCACATAACTCCTCCAACATGGGTGAAATTTTTGCTGCGAACAATCATATCGTATGTTCTTTCTGTTATCCGATTGATACAGACAATGCTGATTACTAATAATAAATAACTAGAAACAATAATGGCATTATATCCAAAGAATCAAAAAGATTTTCCAACATCAAAAGCATATAAAAGGGTAGGTATCAGAAGAGATGAAGATCTTGGAGATTTATCTAGTTCATCACAGGGATTAGAAAATCTTTTAGATTCTTTGGTTGACACCACTGGTGAGAATTTTATTGTAAGTGATTTAAATTCAATTAAAAATATTTTTGCAAGAGGTTTAGAGACTGATAACTATAGAAATATTATAGGTAGTTCAGTTAAATTTTCAACACCAGATGGAGAGATAGCATCATATGATCCAAGAATTACATATCAAAATCGCTTAGATAAATTTGAGACATTTTCAGGAACACCAAGACTTGCAGGTGGAAGTGGTTTATCAGCAAATTATTTTCAAAATGATCAGATAAATTTTACTTCACTCACAAGTTTTCAATATAATAAATCAAACGGAAATCCTTTAGATCCAAATCTCTCCGAATCAAATGTTTTTTTAGCAACAACATCTGAGGGATTAATTGAAAATGATAATTTTTGGGAAAATGGAGAATTTTCATACACAGCAAAAGTTCACCCACAATCTGTAAAAGCAAGTGGTGGAGTTCAGTGGGAAGGTTACTATATTCCGAGAACCACTGGTAGGTCTACGTTTAGTGTATCCTCAACTGGATTCTTTACAATGGATTTTGCAAAAGAAGGATATTTTGAAGGTAATGATAAAAAACAAACACCAGCATCTCAATCTACAATAGGTGTTGGACAAACTTATACAAATTATTTTAGAGTTGGAGTATCAACAGTTGTAACAGGAACTGGTGGTGTTGGTAATCAAATTACCATTCCTACTAATAGAGTGCCAACCATTGGAATCGGTATGACTGTTAGTGGTTCAAATATTAGCGGAGTTCCAGCAGTATCAGCAATTGATAGTAATACAGGACTCATAAGTTTAGAACCTTCAGCTGGAGTGACAAATTCAGTGAGTGGCACATTATCTGGAAGTAATAATATCACTTTTTCTCGAACTTTCGGAAATAATGCTAGTAGAACATTTACAACTCAAGTTTTACTTGCTTTTGAAAAATATCGTGTAAGAATTCGTTATTTTCACCCACAGGTATTAGATAATGACAATACATTAAACAATCAAATTAAAAATATAGAAAAAGCAATTACAATACACCACCAACCACCTGGTGCGACTGAGATTGGTGATTTAAATTTTCGTTATCTATTTCCAATGGATTATGATTTCTCTGATACAGTAAAGGGAGATTTTAATCGATATCTTGATAAATCAGTTCTTTTCGGTGGTACAGATATCGGAGTTGGTATCGGAGATAGAGGTAATTTTAATGCATACATAAGATTAAAATCAACAAAGAAAGTAGATCTTAGATACAAAGTTAAAGCAAATTTATCAAAAATAACAAAAGTATCATCACGATCAGGAAGTTTTGAAGCTGGAAGTAGAGTTGTTGGTATGAATCCAACTTCAACTATCGAAGTTGGAAATTATGTTTTTGGAACAAATATTCAACCTGGCACAAGAGTAGAACAAATATCAATCAATCAATTTTTAGTTTTAAACAAACCAACTGGAGGATCAGGATCTCAAACTCAAAATTTAAAATTTATAGATCATCGTGGATTTGTTAAAAAAATAACAGGAGCTGGAAGTGGTGATCAAATAACTGGAATCACAACTGCACTTACAGCATCATCTCAGTCTTATGCAACTATTGATACTGATGTACAACCAGATATGGTTATAATTGGTTCCAATACTAATTCATATACTAAAATTCTTAGTGTTAATGAATCTTCTAGAGCATTAACTTTAAGTCAAAATGTAACCTCGAATGCTACTACAGATTACTACATTTACCAATCAAGGGGTCTCAAAGATAATAGTATTCAACAGTTCTGTGATCGTTTTAATACAACAACTGACGGGCCTGATATTAGATGTTTAGTTTCAGATGTTTCATCAACATTACCAATCGGAACCACAGTAATCACTGTAGACGATAACTCTAATTATCAAGTAATTGGATCAGGTTGGGAACTTCAGGGAGCATATTTTGGAGAAAATGGAATAGCAGTGTCTAGTGTAGGTGGCAATGGTTCAATAACTTTAGCTAGTGGAATCACGAAACCTCTTCCTGATGACGCACAATTCACTGCAGTGTCACCAGATAAAGACCAGAATGGAGATTATCAATTATGCTGTCCACCAACAGATACATCACCACCATTTAATGCAAGTGAAGAGGGATTGGATACAATTAGCAGCACATCTCCAAATATGCAGTTAGTTGATGGTAATCTAGTATTTGATTCATTAATTATACAAGACACAAATTCAAACGCATCGGATGCAACTGCTTCGGGTACAGTGAATCGTAAGATTGATATTAAAACACCACTAGGAAATTATAGACTACTAGCAACAACTTAAAAAAAGGTTTTTGGTCAAATTTTTGCCGAAATTTTTTTTCCGACTTTTTTGGAATTTAAATCTAATTTTAGTTTTCAGTTAAAAGTAAAAAGTATGACTCTTGGTTTCCGTTTGCATCCTGAACTTTAACTGGAATTTTATGAGTGAACGAAGAAGCAACCTCTCCAGATACAGATCTTATATCAGTTCCAATACCAGTGATTACCATTGAATTAGTCCCATCTAAAAATGCTAATTCACCAATTGAAACTTCCTCTGCAGATGTAGTTAATGCAGTTCCAACTTTATTCCAAGGATTATTATCACTTGAGAATGCACGAGTGTCTCCAATGTAAACACCAGGCGATCTTCTAACTGGATTATTATTGCTTATATTTGAAGCAACATTATTATAATTAAACGGATCGTTTGTGACTACAGAACCTTCAAATGCTATAGGATCAGTGGTTGTTATATCAGCATCACCCCTATATTTTTTACCCATAAAATATTCAGCAGTCTCTATATTTGCTTGAGTCGAATCCATTGTACCATTTATAGACCCACCATCCAAATAACTAAACTCATCATCTTGTATATCAGGTTGAATGTAATTGATTATCTGTTGTTGATGAACTGGATCTTTACGATCAAATTGAAAATTGTCTGGAGTCAAGGATGCTCCACCAGCAATCGATATTGTATTGAATCCTACGGTTGAGGGACTTGTAGATAATTTAAATTTTGTCAAACCATCAGAATCACTTACATAATAATCAGTGTTCGGTGAAAGAATTGTAGTCCCTGAGCCTACTAATTTAACTTCCTGATTTACATTTATTACATCATCTTTTGTAAAGGAAAATATATCATCTGCGGATAAAGAAAAAGTTATTCCTGAGACGGATGTATACGTTTCTGTAAGGGCAGATCCCACTTTACTAAAACTAAAAGTTTTCAAATCATTTGAAGTTCCTGAAACTGAAAACTCACCATTAATAATGTTTGCTCCTACACCAGTAATTCCGCTAATTTTAACTAAATCTCCAAATTTAATTAAATGTGAATTAGTTAATGATACTTGTATTGTTGTACTTCTACTTCCGTCATTATCAACAACACCATTTGCTGTAATGCTGGTTATTCCTATAACTTTATCATTTGCACTTGAAAAAAATCCATCAGAATCAACAGCATAAAAAAGAATGCTAGATGTATTTCTTAAATTATTTTGTATGAATGAAATGTCTTTACTGGTTCCTGAACCTGCGAGGTTATCAAACGCAGTCCGATCATCTTCAGTCTCTTTTAAATTTAAATCTCTTCTAAATCCTTGGTTCTGAATTGCCATTAACTTAGACCTCCATTTACTGAAATATTCCAACCATTTTGAACCAAAATAAGAGCCTTTTCTTTTGCTTCATCAGATGGAGTTTCATTAACACCAACACTATTTTTATTACCTCTTAAGTTAACAGTTACTCCACCACGTTTTATCGCATTCCAATTATCGTATAAATCTAACAATATATTATCTTGAGTGGTTTGATTCAAATTATTATTTGATAAATCAAAATATCTAATTCTATATAGAGACTTAAATGATCCTACTTTATATGCTGATAGTTGATTATTATATAAAGTTAAGTACCTCAAGTTAGTACAAGTGGTAAAGTCTGGAATCTCACCTTGCAATTGATTATTATGTGCATAATAATACCACAAATTAGGAAGATTATTTGGTTCTCCAATTCCTGTAAAACTATTATTTTGAAGAAATAGATAACGGAGACTGGATAAATTAGTAAAAGCAGGTATCGTACCAGTAAAATTATTTTTTGTGACATTTACATAGTGAATATTTTGATTGTTTCCGAAATTAGGAAGTGAACCAGTGAAAGCATTTTGTTGTATCCAAAGATATCTTAGGTTTGCATTTGCACTAAAATCAGGCAAACTTCCATTCACTCTACCATATGAACGTAGCCAAAGATAATTTAAGTTTGGGTTCTGTTTAAAAGCGTCTACATTTATTGGTTTTGCTAATAAATTAGGTGAATCAATGTAAACATTGACTAAACTTGGGCATGTGAAAAAAGTACCGTTCGTAATGACTTCATTTTCATTTCCTGGTGCACCACCTTTGATGCCTGTATATCTTAAATCTAATGTTTTTAAATTTATGTTTGAAAAATTAGTTGGAAAATTTATTGCCCCTAACCCAGTTGCGTAAAATGTTAAAGTTTCCAAAGCACTACAATTTTCAAATCGATATGAAGTTCCACTTACAAGAGGATTTGTGCCTCCAGCACGATTATAAGTTTGGTTGTAACTTTTTAGTGATGTGGAATTTTGCATGTTAGCAATTCCCAAACCAGTGGAACTATAATTGACTGTAACTAATTTATCTTTACTTGCTAAATTAAAATTTCCAGAACTTTTTCCGTCACTTAGATAATAATTACCACTAACATCCAACTCAGTTAAGTTAGGTGCTTTTTTAAACGAATATGATCCATTTGAAAGTGACTCTGTAGAAACAGATAATGAACCATTAGATGGATCAGTTATTGCAACCTGAACATTACCAGAAGTAACTTCATTTAGATCAACACTTCTAAAATCATTAGAACGAATACTATAAGATACTACGTCTTCAGGAACATCAGGACAAAAAGAATCTCCACCTGAATTATTTGTTAAACCACTATCAGGTTTGTCATCAGGATGAAAATATGCTCCACCACCTCTTGAAAAATTAAGTGAGGTTAAATTTGGTAAGTTTACTGGTATTAAGTGTCTTTCAATTGAACCATAAAATGTTCCTTCCATATTTAATGTTCTCAAAGTATTATTAGGAGTTTTTATTTTCTCCATAATGAGATTATTGAACTTTCTTTCAAATTCGTTATCACTTAAATAGAAAGGATTTCTCATTAATGAAAGTGTATTTATTTTTGGTGCAACAAAAGATACGTTAGGAAATAATTTAAGTTGATTGTATGCAAAATCTAATAAAGTACATTCTTCTAATCTTGTTGCTGGTAACTCTCTTATATTTGCTGATCTTATTTGAACTTGTGTAATGTGTTTTGGATTATAATAAAATTTTATAAATCTCTCTCTTGAAACTGGTGATCTAAAAGCAATACTTGATGTTCCAGTCCCTCTGTTTGCGAAATTTGTATATCTACTTGCATTACCAGTTTCAACTATCTTCCAACTAGCTGGAATGGAACCACCTGCTGAATAATTAATACTCACACTAGCATTTAAGTTTCTAAAGAATCCTTTGAATACTAAAGGTATTCCCTTCATTGCATATAAAAATACTGGACTCCCATTGATATTACATTTAATTTTAGAAGTAGGGACTTCAGATGCAAATTCTTTTACTTCTGGAACTAAAGTTGTTTGTAATCTTGGTTGTCCAGCTGGGCCAGGAATAATATTTCCGTCAGAGTCTCTTTGCACAGCAACATTGCTACTATCATTTCCTAATGCTTGAGTCGCAGTTGACTGTGTTCCAAATTGTAATTGACCACCTGATACGATACTTACTCTTGCACCGTAAGATATTCTTGCTTTCTTTTGAGTAGATAAATTCTGATTATTTGCTCTTGGATCTGAAGAACTCCAAGCACTGACTCTTGATGTTGATATATCTGCCAATTTATCAGGATTCGTTCCCTCCAAAAAACGATAACGAATTGCACTACCACTCAAAGATCCGTTGATATCTAAGTTACCAAATAATGTTTGATCTGTTCCTGCACGATTAGCTAATAAACTATTAAAAATACTTGCTTCACCTGAAAATCTTGTTAGAGTTTTATAAATTGGAGTTCTTAAACGAGAAAAACTAAACCAGTCATACCGACTCATTCCTTTATTGGCAGATCCTTTAATTATCTCCAAATCTAAAGGGTTAAGTCCAAGATTTATAAGTGCAGCATTTTTATTCTTTACATCAGATAATTCACTTTTAATGTTAAGACCAAATATTTTAGGATTCGTGAGTGCCATTATTGCTCCTTATAATTAAGAGTTAATTGTATGTTTCCAGTATCTCCACTAGAGCCATCAAGTTTTTTAGCAGTTAAAAATGTAGCCTCCAAATTTAAATTATCTGGAGTGATAACATTACGATCAACTCCAAATATTTTAGTCATATCAATTTCTTTTGTTTGATTTGCACCAATAAAAAAGATATCTTTTGTTATAGTTCCACTTTCTCTCAATTTTTGCTCATTTTGTATATCAACCTCTGAAGAGGATAATCTTTTTACTGAAACAAAGTTAGTTGGTGGTAATCCAGTAGTATCAGCATTACCAGAGGCATTATCGATTGCACCTACAGATCCATTTGTCACTGCTAGTACAGGAGATGTGGTTGTTTGAGTTTCTCCAATAGTTTCTTTAACTGAAATATTATTTATTTTTGAATTATCCATTAATTTTCCAACGAGATATAATGGATAAACACTATAATTAAATAACTTAGATTTAATTCCACCCAAAGCATTAGAAGTTAATGTTACTGGTCTTCCAATTACTGTTATGTTATTAGGATCAGATGTGCCAATATCGCCACTTATTTTGATGTATGAAAATAAAACTCCAGAAGAATCTGTAAAAGTTATTGGTCTTCTACTATTGATCAAAGATCCATTTGGTTTTGAAGTTAATTCAAATGTAACAGGTGTTGGTATATTATTCGTTATATCACTTGGATCACGATAAACAACTTGACCGCCAACCCAATCAGTGATAGTGGATGTAAAGGTTCCTTCTACTTTTAGATAATATCCTTCACTAGCATCTGTTGCTCCTGTTTCTGGATTTTGTTGATATATTTGAACAGTGTTTGATGGACTAATCGAAGTGGGAAGTGCGACCTCAAAAGTTGCCAAAGAACATCTTCCACCGCCAGGATTTGCTACTGATGGAACTCTGGAATCAATACCCATTCTAACTTGGGGACTTCGAGGAGACCATGATTCACCAGTTTCAAATCCATTTTCATTCATTCCAGCCCAACTATGTGTGTGCTCACCAAATAATATCTCATTGTTTGGTAAGATACTTGTTGTCATTCCTGCGGTTGCTGGTGAAGGAGATCCACCGTTATTACCTACACCTTGATATTGTGTCCAAGGTAAAACACTAGCATCCCATCCAGTTAAAACATTTCCAGCAACTGTTGGTTGTTTATCAGTCAATCCAATCATAAAATCTGCCCAATGAGTTCCACTTCTATAAGACGAAATTCCGTCTTTATTATTTGGATTTATAAATTGCACTTCAACTTTAGATCCATATATTGGATAACTTGATGTAAAATGAACGTCATAATTACTCAAACGAATTTCGTGTGGATAAGTTCCTAATCCAATTGCAGAAACTGAACTTCCACCAACACCTGTAAGAGGATTAATGAGACCATAATCTATCACTGCATTACTTCCACCAATTTGCCTTGAACCATAATTAGGATACCCATCCAATCCTGGCCCCCATCCGTATACCTTTGCCGACTCATATCTTGTGGGCCCTCCATAAGTAGTTCCTGTTAGTGGAGTATCGACAGCAGTAATATATGCATTGAAAAGAGATGGTGCGATTATTTTCGTTCCGATATCATTTTCAGTAAAGTAGGCATCAGTTCCAATTGCAGTTATAGAATTACCACTAAGGAATGATATTCTCATATTTCTACCAGTCACGGTAGTTCCAACACCAGGAGTAAATACGTGACCAAAACCAGGACAAGCTTTACAAGTTTTAACCTTCACTTCCGCTAGAGAATCAGATGACATACTCATTTTTGTTGGAAGTATTAATTTTCTATTTGCTATTTCTACACCAGTGCTATTCACTATCACATCTTTTGGTTTAATACCCATCAATGCTGCTTCTGATGTCCTATTAATTTGTTTTGCTGATAATCCAGTTGTTGTTGAAAACTGCTCACTTGTTCCTTCATCTCCACCATCAATGTAATATGATGCACCATATTTGTACAAATACTGTGGTGTTCGGATATTTGCTGTGTCTTGAATGTTAACAGAATATTTGAATCTAAAATATGAGTCTTGTAGGCATGGTTGTCCTAATTGGTTTTCGATTACAAGTGTATGAACTACTATCCATCTTGCTTCACCAGCACCTGAAGGGATGTATGCATAGAATCTTGCACCAATCGCACCATACCAACCAAATTCAATCTTCCACATCGTAACCTTTTCTGGTCTAATTGTGTAACCAGATGGCCCGTTTCCGTTTAAAGGATCACCATTAAATTTATCTCTTGGTATTTCTACAGTCCAATATTTTTGATTATCATATGGATCACCACTTGGAATTTCTGGTTGAACTGTGTTGTAACTTGTTCCGTTAATATTAACAGATAACGTTGTAGTTGGGTCTAATCCATTTCTGACTAAAACATCATTAGATAATGGGATTGTGCTTCTACGAATAATTGATAACTGACCAGCATATATTTTGAACATATATTGATCAGTTTTATTTGAGATTCCCCACTCATTAAACATACCAGGAACTGGTTCTGTAGATGCTCTTGATCCAAAAGTAAATCCACTTATTCGACCTGGTTGATATCTAAAAACTCTTCTTGATTGTATTGTACTAACTCTACGTAAACCAGTTGAGTATCCTGGCCTTGTATTACCAGAGTCAAAAATATTTCTTATAACTTCACCAGTTCCTATCGAACTACTTGCCAATCTCTCCTTTAAATTAGCAAAAGTTAAAAATTCTCCTGTAACTGGATCTCTTAAATTAGTTCCTCTTGCAATATCTCTGTAAGTATCAGTCCAAGTATCTATTTTTGCAAAAGCATAATCAAAATTATCTTGACCTGGTAATTTTTTATATGATACTTCAACTGCACTTCCAGCTCCAGCTGGTTCTACATCATCAGGATTTAAAAATCTACTTATCCAATCAGAGGAGTAACCTGAGAGTTTTTGACTAAAAAGTTTATGTAAATCATTTCCGTATCTAACAAAATTCAAATATTGTAAATATAGATCTGCATTATAAAGTCCAACTTTTGCAAATTTTGGCCCAAAAGGGTATGAATGTGAAGGAGGAAATGCTTCAATCGTAATCGCAGACTCTCTAGTTAACTCATTTATCTTTGTTAAAAAACGATTTCCATATGTTTCATTAATTCTACTATCCCAACTACTAAAACTATTCCCATCAGAATAACTAAAAGTTTCCCACTCATCAGAATTTAGTCCATATGATGATACGTTTGAAAATAAACTTAGTTGTGTTTCTGCACGATTTACACCAAGTAATGTTGTACTAACTTCACTTGTTTCTCGAAATATCTCTGCTACTTTTAAAACATTATCTACATTAGTTACAACTGCCTGTTGATAATCTATAAATTCAACTCTTTCACTAATACCTCCTGCATCTACCACCACATTGTTTGATAGTGTGATTCTATCGTAATCTTTTTGAGAGACAACTGTACCATCAGGAATACCACTACCTATTACTTTATCTCCGATATCAACATTAACTATACTCGGTAATTTATCCTCATCAAAATATATGTGATTAAAATCTCCTCCTTGATTACTAACAGTTCTTACTTCAACTGCATTAGGAAAATTAGCTAAGGTAACTATTCCTGCATTAACTTGTAATATATTAACTACACCTGGTGTTGTTGTTCCAACGCCCACTATACCACCATTAGCTTGGTCTATGAACAACGCAGTGTGTCCAAAACCAGTTTTAGTAACTATTACATCAGCATCAAAATTAACACCATAAGTACCAGTTTCAATTCCAACTGTCCTAATTAATGTTCTAGTTTGAGATTCTTTTGGTTGTGACGGAAATACAATTGAAGTTGATCTTTCTGCTGTAGCATCGGCAAGAAAATACTGATCAACATTGGTTACAAGTGGATTGCCGAATTCATCAGTTAGTATCTCACCATTTGCGATATTATATAAAAACTGCTCGTCTGATGGTATTACGGATACTGGGCGTTTATCGTGCCCAATTTTAACATCCTTTCCCCCATTCATAGATCACTGCTCCTCCCAAGTGACGCTTGCGTTAACTGTTGCTATGCCTACTGAGGAATTATATAGTCCTTCTGAAGATCCTACAACAAATAAACTTTCTACCACATTTGTAAGTGGGAATGATAAGTATTCTTTATTATAGTCAAAGTATGATGATAAGTCAAACTCTTCACCAGATGCTGGTATGAATAGACTTGCAACAATTGTTCCTGTTTTTGGAATTGGTGCTCTTACTTGAGGACTTATTTTAATTGATGATAATGAATCTAATGTAAATTCATTTACTACTGATGTAGTTCCTTCTCCTTTTGGATTTGACTGTTGCTCATATAAGAAAGTGGAATTCTTTATTAATTCAATGTCATCACTTGTCGAATCTTCTGCTCTGAAATAATAACCTGCAGTTCCAGTAGTTGCTGATCTTCTCTCAAGATATCCAAATATTGTGATTATCTTATTAGCTGGATCATTTTTAAACTTACCTCTAAAATATCCATAAACTCCAGTATCTTCACTTAAATATGAGTTATTTGAAACAGTGACTAAGAATGATTTTCCTCTCTTTCCAATATCTTTATCTACGGTTTCATTCAAACTTAGTGAACCATTAATAGTGGAAGTTGTTTGGAATATAGGTGACTTAAGTAAGTCAATCTTTATCATTGCAGTTGATCCAGTTGAAAGTCGAGTTGGATAAACCTGAGTTCTGTTTCTTACATCTTGACCTAAACTACTTGTGATAAAATCTCTACACTTCAAACCAACTAAAGGAGTTGGACGATTTGCTATGATTGTTACTGTTCCACTTGGGACTGCAGCAAGAGGACTATTAAGGAAAAGATTATTACCATTAACATATGTAATTTCAATATTCTGATCTAAGTCATTTCCAGTAATCACCTTTGAACCAACATAGAATGAAGTTCCACTAATACCCGAACTTGATCCAGCTGTTATGAAAGGTTCAGTAGCAATAGAATTTGAGAAATTAACTTGACTTGTACCATTAGTTCCAACAGTAACAACTCTTTTTGATCCAAATACTTGAACTCCAGTTGGTGTTCCGTGACTGAATAGTTTTACAGTACCTCTGTCACCACCATCAATATAGTAAGAAGCACCATACTTAACGATATGTTGAGAAGCAGATCCATAACCAAATCCACCAATCCTACTTGCAGTTTCATTGTGTGTATCAGATGAATATCCAAATTTAGTATTAGCTAAAGCATTAGAGTTACCGTTACCTGAACCACCACCATATACCATATATGTAATTGGTAAAGTTGCATTACCTAGAGATGATCCCTTTAATTGGTTAGATGCTCTTAAGTGATGGACACGTACCCATCTTGCTTCACCTGCACCGACAGGAACATAAGCAAGGAATAAAGCACCAACAGCACCATACCATGAGAATTCAATCTTGTACATGGTAACTTTATCAAACTCAAGATCCCATATACTTGTATCTGTTTGAAGAGTATTTGTTGCTGGATCTATAACATTTGATCCTGCACGATTGTTCGCTGTTACATCACTGTATAGTAAGTTGTCAGTTAAATTATCTAAACGATCACCACTAAATCTAGATCTTGGAACACGATATTCATATACATTCCAGAAATCTTTCTTGACATTTTGATTTATCCAGTGTTTGTAAAAATCATTAACAAGACTGATTTGATCCTCTAAAGTCGCAGTAGCAGAGGTTGCTAGAGTAGTATCAATATATCCTTCTGGATTATTTCCATCCTTATCTTTGTACATATAAGGGAACATTCCAGATCTCTTTGTAGAACTGTAGATGTTTGTGTTCGGTATTACACCATTCGCAACTGGTCTCACAAATGGAACTGGAGTTGTGAGTGAATGTCCTGCTTCTGTACTATTAGTTACAACAACTGCCTTACTATGATCCGTAAACGCAGGTCTATAACTAGATGTAATGGGTTCACTTATTTGTTTCAGAGATACAGTTGTGATTCCAGTTGAATACGCATACTCAATACTGTTTACCTTATAAATTCTTCCATCTACTAATCCAGATAATGCACTACCATTAGTTCCCTTACTATATGAAACATATTGACTTGTACTTAAACCAAGAACAACACCACCAGAATGATAGAAAGTTTCAACAGTTGACACACCAACATTAACAGTGAATGATGTTGTAGTTCCTACCTGTAAGATGTTATATCCGAAAGTTCTGTCTGGATATTTCTTTAGACCATTTCCCTGAATTGTTGATTGTTTGTTTCCTGAACCATCTATGAAACTGAACTCACAAGTCATTCCAATTCCACTTAAATGAACATACTTACCAACGGAGTAATTATGAGCATCATGACAAGTGACTGTCATCAAACCTGTATCAATATCATATACTGCGTTTGAAATACTAATACCCATACCAGTATTTGATGCGAATGTCAAAGCACCATTTAATGATGATGTAATTCCAACTGTCACTTCATCTTGAAGTAATGATGGATCATACATTGCAGCATGAGTCATCATTAGATTATCACGATAGATAACCATACTTCCAAGACCAACGTTTTCAAATCCTACAGGAGTTGAATCGTGTCCAGATGGGTAACTTGTTCCACCAAATCCAGCTGCCTTACCTGCTTTATCATCAGGACTTTCATTTCCTCTTGGTGCTAATACATCTTCAGGATTAGTTGCACCAAAATCTGCTGTCTGACCACTTGTTGAAAAAGTTACTGGATTATTGAATAAAAGTGACTGGGTTCTCCTTACTACACAAAAATTATCTCCTTGTCCATTATTTCTTGTTTCCCAATAATACCCATCAAAGTTATCAAATATACCGTACTTACGAATTGCTGGATTAAATATTGAACTACCGATATCCTCTGTATCAACTGCTCCACTTGTATCAGTTGTAGATGGATTCATTACTGTGGTTTTTACACCAAATGTCGCAGCAGAAACACGACCTGGTTGGTATCTAAAGAATCTTTTTGAAGTGAGGACTGCAGTTTTGTCTACAGGTGCTTCTAAAAGGGCACCAGCTTCTGCAGGTATATGAGTCAAACCGTGACCCATATTTGCATTAATACTACCATAGTATCCAGATCCAGAAACTTCATTGAAAACTTCTGGTTGTGCTGCCCATTCTGTTGGGTTTACATCATATGTGTTTACGTCTGCAAATATACCCAGTGCAACTTCTGATCTCGGAATTCCTAAAAGTGAAAGTGCAACTTCAGATGCAACCTTATTTTGTTCAGCGACAGGAATCGTTGACTGATCGCTCGCAATAACAACGGGAACAGATTTTTCAGATTTTTGTTGACCAGGAGGGACTGGAGCAGTCCTTCCTACAACGACCACAGACGCATTATTATTAACATTAGTGTTATCAGGCATTTTTAAGTAACTCCGACTCTTCCTTTAGCGATAGTGAATATTCTCCTTATAGATATATAGTCGCCATCAACAACTGTCTCTCCGTGAGATGTGGCATTTATTGATGAGAAATTAAATATAACTCGATCAGAACCAAGTCTTTCTTGAACTGTAAGTTCTTTACTTTGTATATTTGGCCCTGTTTGATGTCCTGTTAGTTTTACAACATCTCCAGTTGTGATTCCAGATATCTGGCCAGCATTATCAAGTCTAACGATGTATTGAGTACACGCAACACCAACAGTTCCAATTCCTTGATAGTTTCCACCATTCGCCCAGTAACCAGTTTGAATACCAATGAAGGTTGTGAATCCAGCTGGTGCTGATTGGAACTCAGTTCCGATAATTTCGTAACCAAGTGCAGTGCTTGAACCAACGTAAGATGCTAGTGTTGCAGTGCTTGCTTGTGGTGATTTAAGTTGAATATAACCATTATCTCTTCCAGATACTCCTGCACTATCTTGTGTAAGAACATCAAAGGTAAAGAACTTAGTTCCAAGAGATGCAGTGCGAGTTGTACTATAAAGTCCAACCATTGTTCCGATACCTGCAACAATAGAAACCTTACTGCTACTGATATCTTTTCCTTCACCATCTTCAATGTAAAGTAGTTCTGGGCCAAAGAAGTCAGTTGTGGTATCAATAGTTATATTAATAGAATCAAAGTCTGTATCGTAGATATCAGGTGAAGCAATGAACTCATCAGCAGGCCCAAGAATCACATTACTTTGTGTAGTGATCTTACCAGTTGCATATGCATCAATACCACTACCACAATTTCGAATTATGTTTCCACCAGTGGCAACAACACTTGTTACAGATACGTCAAGAGCACCAGGATAATTTTCAAACAATGTATCATTAATTCTGACAGTTTCTGAATTCTGAACATCTATTGGTCTAAACTCATTGTATCTGTCAGTCTGTCCACCGTCAACAATTGTACTATTCTCTACAGCTATACGTCTAGAATTTCTAGCAAATAATCCACCTCCACCAGAGTTTCGGATCTCCATATCTTTGAATAGAATGGATGTTCCACCACCGAAGGAAAGTAAATTATTTTCACTCTCTAATGTAAATAGAAGATTATTTGAACTGTTTCCATCAAAAGTTATATCTGCAACTGTCACATCAGTTGGATTGGTTGTTCCAACACCAACTAAAGTACCATCAAAAGGCAATGCAGTTCCACCACTTACACCCTGATCAGTGGCATCAGTACCATAATATTGATACTTAATAATACTATTCTTTCCATTTCCTCTCAAAGTAAATTGAGTAGGAATAGTAAGTTTGTTAGTAAGGTAAGTTCCACTTGGAAGATCTAAGTAGTTTCCTCCAGCTGCACTGATACTTGTTATTGCATCTGATAATGATTTAGTATTATCGTGAACAACTTTAACTGTAGAAGTTGTTCCAAATCCGACTGTTCCATTCAAATTATAGTTTCCACTTACTGTAATAGAATTGGAACCAATGGCAGTTATTTGATCAATATCCCATCCTCTACCACCAACAGAACGTGGAACGACTGGGAAATGAATTTGATTTGTTAGTGTGGTATCACTATCAGATCCCAAGAACTCATTGACTGTTCCTTTTGCACTCCAAGCAGTTTGTTCATACACACCATAATCTCTCCAAACAATACCAACTGTATTGTTTTCTAACTCTTTCTGACCAAGAGTAGCGATTAATTTTGCATTATTAATATTAGCATCTCCTGCAGTTCCAACTCCAGTAAAGTTTTGACGGTAAATTAGAATACCATGATTTGTGTCAGTTCTTTTTAAGGTGAGAGAATTATGATTTGTATCATTGAAACTTTGTATATTTGTGTTAGCAACTCCAACTCGATTACCAGATCCTGCATAAGAACCAGCCAAATCAATCTGTGATGAGATACCAACTTTACCATTTCTCATATGGTATTGTGCTTGCCAGTAATAGTAAGTCACTCCACTATCACTTCCAACTTTTGTTATCTTTACTGTATTATCTAAAACAGGTGCAGGAACCACCACACTATCAGATGATTTAGTTACACCAAACATTTTAACTCTTTCACCAACAAAGAACTTCGAAGTTGATATTCCAGAAATTCTTAATTTGCTACTTACAATTGATCCAGTTCCTTGATATATTGTTCCATCATTACTAACTCCCAAACTTCTTAATTCATATGCTGATAATTCATGTGGATCAATCATTTCATAACCACTACCATCATCTTTAACTTTGATGATGCGGTTTCTTGCGTATGTTGTCTCTTCAGTTGCATCAGGTAGATCTGTTAACTTGAAGTTCTCATAAACATTTGCACGAATTGTTCCGTTTACATCTAAATCAATATCAGTATTTGGATTGACAGTTTTAATACCAACGTTTTGAGTATCCTTATTGACTACCAATGATGGATTTGTATCATCACCAACTTGGAAGAATGCATTGTTTAATGCGTTTCCTTTAATAAGAAGTTTGATTGCTTCAATACCGTCAGTCGAATCTGTAGATGTTACTTTGTTTGTAAAGTTAACAGGGCCATTAAACTCTGATGGTAAGTTTTGATTTGCACCACCACCAACACGAAGTGTGTTGCGAATGAATACATCATCAAATGTTATAGAATTGGAGTCTGCAACTTCACCTAATATTAATTCTCTTGGTTGTGCTCTATCTCCACTAAAGAAATCACCACGATCATTCATACCAGAGAAGAATACAACACCACCTTTTTCCTCTTTTGATATTGCAAGTAATTCTTCTTCCTCTTCAAGTGTTCTTTCAATTAATTGTGGGAGTGAAGTTGAATAGTTACCTGGCCCATATCCGATATACTCGAATGTATGACCAGAAGCACGGATAGTTGAGAACCTGTGTAGTTCTGATGGAATTGGATTTATCTTTCTAACTACTGATTCATCATCGTGTGCTACGGATTGAGTTCCTAACACACCTCGAAGAACTGTTAGATCAGAAGCATTTTGAATCTGTATCACTCTCATAACTTCATTATCTACTTGTAGGAAGTCACCAGTGCTAATACCAACAGTACTTTTTATCTCTAGAGTAGTTTGAGTTGGGGCAGTGCCAATACCTGCATCCATTGTAGTCGTAAATCCAACTAATATTGGAGACAAACTTCCAGATATTTTTTCTGCAGCAAGAGAACTGTCCTGACCATATGAATTTAAAGAATACTTAAGTAGACTACCACACTGTGCAAGTGCCACAGGAGTTGCGGTTCTAGAACCAGTATCCATTGTAAATGTAGTAAGACCTACTTTTTCTTTAACAATAAAATCATATCCACTATAATTTGCTGTTGCTGATCCACCAAACTCTATAAATTTAATTTTGTTTCCGACTGATAATCCGTGACTGGTTTGAGTTGTGACTGTAACAACTCCACCTAAAGTTGTGCTTGCTACACCAGCTACGTTCGTAACTTTAACTGCTTCATCAAGAACAGTAAAGATACCATTTGTTGTTCCAACAGGGCCAGTGTAAATTCCTGCAGTGACTGGTACTGTTTGTCCTTGAGGAACATTATGGTAACTAACAGACTTAGTGCTAGGAACTTTAAGTATTTTAAAGAGACCATTATATCCACTGTTGTTTCTATTTCCAATTGATCCAACACCAACAACCTGTATTGCTTTACCGACTGCATTATCAATTGCTTCTACTCGAACAACACCACCAGTTCCACCAGATACACTCATTGTCATACCAATACCATAACCACTTCCACCGTGACTAAGTTCAACACTGGTAATTGTTCCACCTGTTCCTGTTACAACCTTGGCAGTTGCACCACCTCCTGTGATACCAACTCCAGTAAGAGGAACATCGTATAATGTTGAGTTTGCACCATAACCAGTTCCAAAAGCAGTTAATTGAAGAGTTGTGATTGCATTTAAATTATGCTCTACGTTTGATGAAATGGTTGTGAAACCTGCGTTCACACTTGAACCACCAGTAACAGCAAAACCAACACGATTATCTCTAAGATAATTAATAACTGTCTCTTTTGTTATACTATTGACTGGATCATTTATATTAACCTGTCCAAGAAGATCATTTGAAGCTGCTGAAACTGCTTGATCTGGATCGTTGTTAAGATTATCTCTATCAACTGTAGGATATAGATTTGTGAAATTCTGTTTGTATCTAAGATTAGAGAACTCAGCAGTAGTTGGTGATATATTTCCAATTAAACAAGTTAGATAGTAGATACCATCTTGTTGCCCAGTAATATAATCTTGAATTGTTTCTACATCTTGTATTGTATATGTTGTATCATATTCACTTCTCTTAAATACTGGTAATTTTGTTCGATCACCACCAGCACCACGTAGAGTTGCTAAATTGTTTGTAAATGTTCCACCAAGTTTTGTATTTGAATATGTAAAAGTTTTAGCTGATGGTGTTGCGGTTACGGTAAATGTACCATTGTATCCAGTATTTCCAAGTCCTGTAGTATTTGTTGAACTTAATACATTTTGAACAACAACCTGATCATTAACACTTAGTTTGTGTGGAAATTCTGAAGTTATAGTGACAGTGCTACCAGTGCTTGAGATACCTGAAATAACTTTTGGATTACGATTTGAAATTACAGTTGAGTTTGAATTTACTATTTCATCTTGAACAGTCTTTGATTCCTGTAACGTATAGTTTTTCTCTGGTTTCTTTGCAATGGTTTCTGTAAATTCTTTTGGAATTACATAACGTAAACGATAGATACGATCATCTAAGGCACGAGTTTCAGCAACTCTTTGAACATAAGTTGCAGAGTTATTTGCTATAATTTCTGTAGAGAATCCTACAAATCCGTTATAAATTTTATTTGTTGTTGTAGAGAATGATCCTAAAATATACCAGTTATTTTTAGCAGTATCAAACTGAATTGGATGTCCTACATCACCAGGAACTTTATCTGTAACTCTACTGATTACAGTGAGAACTCCACCTAACTTATTATCAATAGTAATTGCAGTATTACGTAGAGCATCATTTAGAGTATTTGCAAGTTTAATTTTATTAGCAGCTAATCCTGTTGTAATTACAAAATACTTTTTACTAATTTTAATACCATCTGGAGTTCTACCATCATCAGCAAGAACAACAACTGATTCTCCAGTTAAGAAATTATGATTTGCAGTTAGAGTTATCTCTGCACTAGCACCTGTAGTAATTACGTTTCCAGTTGTGTTTCTAGAAACTGTGAATCTTTTCTCAGAGGATGGGCCATCACCAGAGGGAACTGGCATTAAGATTGGAGATGTAAATGTTGTGGGTGCTCCACCTACATTAACATTTAAATATAGAATATCATTTCTCTTTGCACCGATTTTGAAACCATTTGCAACGTTAGTTGGTGGATTAGTTACGTCTTTCTCACCTTGAATATAAAGTCTTGCTGTTTGACCAGTTCCAACATTTGCAAGAGTCATTGCTGGATCTAAGGTTCTCCAGATGACGTTTGTTGATTCTTTCTGTAAATCTTTTGGTGGAACAATGTGTGTTATATATCCAGTGTCATCACGATCAAATGGATCTTTTCTAAATCCTTTTGATACTAATGCTTTTGCACCAAAGTTTGAGTTAGAGTTGGTGATTGATTGCTCACCACCTGATTCAGATAGGAAATGATTTGCATATCCAATTGCAAAAACAGAAACTGCCTGAATGAATGAGTCATTTGAACATTTGATATGGAAGTTCTCATATCTTTTTCTATAAACTGCGTTTTGGTTAGTATATAATGGTGTCTTGAATCTATCTCCTGATTCACTTTTTGCATTTACTGAATCAATATAGTTTCCAGTTGCTGGTTTGTAAATTACAAATGCCTTATCATCTTTCTGCAGACCAATACCAGTAAACTGAGCAACAACCATAGATTTAAATCCAGTTGCTTTTGATCCATCAGCGTGTAGACCACACATACCAAAGACAGATCTGAGTGAGCAGTTGAAGATATAAGGTGAAGCACCAGTAACACTGTCAGCTTCTATCTCTACCTTCATTGATGCAGTTGTAGTAATCACATCTTGTGCTGGATCACCATTCATTGTATAAGTGAATTGTCTTTCACTTGTGATTCCACTGACACTGTAAGTTCCATCATAGAATGTATTTCCAATACCAGTGATTAGAATCTGATCATCTACGGTTAAACCGTGCTCGTCCTTTGTAACTACAGTCGCATTGATTCCAGTCGAAGTTAATTTTTCAATTGTTAAATTGTTAGGTGATAGATCACCAACGATCTTAGATTCTGGAGTATTTGGTTCAAAGTCTTGTCTTGCAGGAAAATCTGGGATGTTTCTATTTCCAGTATCAGCACCATAAGCGTTCATCAACTTGAAATAATACATCTGCAAGTCACTTAATGATGTAAGTTCCTCTTCATTTTGACCATCAGCATATTCAAAACAAGTTAACTTGTGGTGTGATATTCTTGGATTTCTCTTTTCAGTAAAGTTTTTACTATAATATACTGACTGATTAGCATCAAACATACTAAATTGCCAGAAGTAGCAACCACCAGTGACACGGAAGAGTGCAGATCTTGGAATTACACTATCTAAAACGTCTGGATTTGGTACATATAAAGGTCTTATCTTTGTCTTTCTTA
>Ga0209348_1000307_pt1 | contig 27047 bp, 39 predicted proteins | sample ETNvirenome_2_30_FD_184065 | JGI IMG/M metagenome (GOLD analysis project Ga0209348, IMG submission 184065) | Marine viral communities from the Pacific Ocean - ETNP_2_30 (SPAdes) (version 2) | ecosystem: Environmental > Aquatic > Marine > Oceanic | place: Pacific Ocean | collected 2013-06-22
TAGATCGACCCGCCAGCCGCGATATGACTGACGTGATTGACCGCCATGACGTGGTGATCTGCACTCGGCTTGACCGATTGAGCCGCTCCAGCTCTGATCTTCTTGGTCTGATTCCAGTGCTGCAAGATATCGGTATCACGCTGTACTTCTGCGAGCAATTTGGAGAGATGCCGATTGTTTACCCAGATGCAGGCAGATCGAAGGGTTTGGACGCTAAATTCGATATGAACTCGATGGCCAACCAGATCATGCTGATGGTTTTATCAGCGGTTGCCGAGATCGAACACGCTACCATCAAGGATCGATTTGCCGCAGGTAAGCTCGATTGGGCCTCACGCGGCTACGCAATCGGCGGATCTGCGCCTTATGGCTTCAGGCACGAAGAGGTTAAGACGGGCAGCAAGACCCGCAAGAAGCTCGTTGAGGTGCCCGAAGAGCAGGTGGTTTTGAAGACGATCTACAAGCTGCATAAGCGCGGCTTTGGCCCTCGCAAGATCGCTAAGCAGGTCAACAGTATGCACAACATCCCGCCGCTGACGCATTCCAAGGTGCAGCGCATATTGAACCGAAAATTTCAGGGTGTCCCTAACGCAGCATAGGCCGTATCATGTTGTCTTGATTGGAGGTCATTATGACGGCTTTAGACGATATTGAAGAGGCCATCGAGACGATGGAGGCTTCGCTTGCGACAGATTTCATGACGAATGCGGTGCGCGACATCATGCACACGGCGGTGCAGCGCCTGAAAGATGCCAAAGAAAAGCTGACTGACTGATGTCTCAGGAAGGTTGGGGTCGCGGCACATGGGGGCAGGGCGCTTGGGGAACCCCGCTTTCGATTGATGTAACGCTTACGGGACAGCAGGCGACTGCTGGTGTGGGCGCTCTGACGGTTGACGCTGAAGCAAAAGTTACTTTAACAGGTCTTGCGATCACATCTGGCGTCGGCGCTGTCACTGTTGATGCTGAGGCCAACGTCACGCCTACAGGTCAGGCAATCACGTCAGGCGTTGGCGCTCTTACAGTAGATGCGGAAGCGAATGTTGCGCCCACTGGCCAAGCGATTACGTCAAGCCTTGGATCGATACAAGTGGTTGCAGGCGCTATCGTGCAGCTCACGGGACAGTCGATCACGTCTGGCCTTGGTGCGCCGACCACCGATGCAGAAGCTAACGTCACGCTCACGGGTCAAGCGATTACGGCAGGCGTAGGGACAGCGACGATCAAGACGATTAATTTCGTCCGTATTGACGGTCAGCAGATAAACTCGGCCATTGGTGACGCAACTACGGTTGCAGGCGCAATTGTTCAGCTTACTGGCTTGTCAATGGTTGCAAGTGTCGGTGATATTCTGGTATGGGGCGAGATAGACACCAACCAAGACCCGTCCTACAATCCAGTCAGCACAACACAATCTGCGAGCTACTCGGCTATTGATACCAGCCAGTCCGCAGGATACGAAGAAATTAAAGCTGGCCGTGATGCCGCATAAACAGGTGATTAAATGGTAACTTACGTTAACGACCTCCGCTTGTCCGAATTAGCCACCGGCGAAGGCTCCGGCACTTGGGGCACGACCACAAACACCAACCTTGAGTTGATAGGTGAAGCTTTTTCCTTTGGTACGGAGGCTATTACCACTAATGCTGATACGCATACTACTACTATTGCCGATGGCTCTACTGATCCCGGCAGGAGTATGTTTCTCAAATATACTGGCACTCTTGATAGCACTTGCACCATCACTATAGGGCCGAATACGGTCAGCAAGATGTGGTTTATTGAGAACGCAACCAGCGGATCGCAGTCGATCATTATCAGCCAAGGTTCTGGCGCGAACGTCACCATCCTTAATGGTCAAACCAAAGCTATCTACAGTGATGGTGCTGGATCAGGTGCTGCGATGGTTGATGCGTTTACTGATCTGTCTGTCCCGTCGTTTTTTGTGTCAGGTGATTTAGACGTTGATGGCACCACCAATCTTGACGCTGTAGACGTAGACGGCACTGTAAACTTTGCAGCAGACGTAACCTTTGCAGACGGTGCAGACATCATCACCGCATCCGCAGGCACATCCAACGTCCGTGTAGGTGTCAACGCAGGTAACTCCATTACCTCTGGCGGCAACTACAACGTGGTTGTTGGCGATGAAGCAGGTACGGCTTTGACTACGGGCGATAACAACGTAGCCATTGGGTTTGAGGCGTTAAGCACAGAAGATGCTAACGGGAATAACGTAGCTGTCGGCTATAGGGCGCTCAAGACACTAAACGCTGGAGCAGAATCATATAGTGTAGCGGTTGGACTTGACGCAGGAACGTCTCTTACTACTGGTGTACGAAACACTCTTGTGGGTGCTTTTGCTGGTGACAATTTAACGGACGCTGATTTTAACGTAGCTGTTGGTTTTGGCGCACTAGACGTTGACACGAAAGGTAGTAAATCTACAGCCGTTGGTTATGGGACTTTAGAGAGTCAAAATTTTACTACCTCCACAGATAGTAATAATACAGCAGTGGGCTTTGAAGCTGGGCATGTAATCACCACGGGAATACGAAACGTCCTCGTGGGCAGTCTTGCTGGCGATGCTCTTACTACCGCAACTAGGAACACAGGGATTGGAGACCAAGCCCTTTCCAGCGATACGTTAGGTAGTAGGTCAGTAGCAGTTGGTTTCGGTGCTTTATTTAGTCAAAACTTCACTACAGCTACTAATGCTTATAACGTAGCGGTAGGTGCTGATGCAGGTGTATCAGTCACCACGGGAGTTCAAAACACTCTCATTGGCGGTCTAGCTGGCGATGCCCTTACCGACGCCGACTTCAATGTGGCTATGGGATACAGCGCCCTTAGCTCTGACACTTTAGGAAGTCAATCTGTTGCCGTTGGGCACGGAGCTTTAGAAACACAAAACTTCACCACTGCTACAAATACGTTTAATACGGCGATTGGTTATCAGTCTGGTAACGACATTACCACAGGTCAGCAGAACACTCTTGTTGGAAGCCTATCGGGTGATGCGATCACTGTAGGTACTAGAAATGTAGCGATGGGGGTTGCTGCATTAGGTGCGGATACGAAAGGAAGCAGATCAGTAGCTATTGGTAATGCGGCTTTAGCGTTGCAAAACTTCACCACAGCAACCGATGCATACAATGTGGCAGTAGGGGTTGATGCAGGCACAAACGTCACTACGGGAACCAGCAACACCCTGATCGGCGGTCTTGCAGGTGATGCGCTGACTGATGCTGACTCTAACGTGGCCGTTGGTAGATCTGCCTTAAGCGCAGATACATTAGGTAGCAGGTCTGTAGCCATAGGCGAAAAAACTTTAGAGATTCAAAACTTTACTACAGCAACAAATGCCTACAACACAGCCGTTGGCTATATAGCTGGGAATTCAATCACCACGGGTCAGTACAATGTCTTAGTTGGTAGTCTAGCTGGTGACGCTCTATCAGACTCAGACTATAGCGTAGCTTTAGGATACTCAGCATTAACCTCCGACACTTTAGGAACTAGAAGTGTTGCGTTAGGTAGTTTTGCACTTAGTCAACAAAACTTCACTACAGCAACAGATAGTTACAATACTGCTGTTGGTCATAGTGCTGGTGGCAACGTCACATCAGGTACAGGTAACACTCTCCTTGGAGGTCTTGCAGGTGATGCGTTGACTCAGGGTGCGCGTAATGTAGCAGTTGGCACAGCAGCGTTAACTAACGACACTTTGGGTCAATACGCTGTTGCGGTTGGCTACGGCACTCTATCTGTTCAAAATTTCACTACCGCTACAAATAATTACAATATCGGAATTGGATATTTGGCGGGAGAAAACGTCACCACAGGAATCCGCAATACCCTTGTCGGCGCTCATGCTGGTGACGGTTTAACCGACTCTGATTTTAATACGGCAGTAGGTTATGGGGCATTAGACTCTGATACTTTAGGCAGTCAATCAACGGCAGTTGGTTATCAAGCCTTAACCAGTCAAAATTTTACTACCGCTACGGAATCCCACAATACGGCGGTAGGGTATATAGCAGGTAATGGACTTACCACTGGAAACCATACAACTCTCGTTGGGTCTTTAGCTGGGTATAGGTTGACCACGGGGAACCTTAACGTTGCCATTGGATCTGCTGCATTAAGTTCTGAGACGAAAGGTGATCGATCAGTAGCAGTAGGCATGAACGCTTTAACTACTCAAAATAACACCACCAACGTTGATGCTTACAACATAGGAATTGGGTTAAACGCAGGTTTTGCAATCACCACCGGAATTCAGAACACCCTCATGGGAGGAGAGGTGTTTGATACTTTAACAACAGGAGATCGTTGTACAGCAATAGGTTATAACCTTGCCCCAAGCGCCGTAGGTGTAGACCAAGAAGTAGTCCTAGGAAGCAACATTGTTGGAGGAGGAGCTAACACAGTCAGGATTGGCACCGCTGCTGGTAACGCAACTCTAAATTTAGACGGCGCAGACACCTCATGGGCAGCATCTTCAGATGAACGTCTAAAGAAAGATATTGCAGATTCTACAGTAGGTCTTTCATTTGTTAATGCTTTACGTCCTGTTACCTTCAAGTGGAACGCTAAAAACGCTGTTGCAACTACTTTGCCTCAATATGATGCAGATTCTTCAGATCCTGTATTTGGAGACGGAAAGGCACATCACGGCTTTATAGCCCAAGAAGTAAAGGCTGTCATTGATGCAAACTCTGATGTAGTCAACGGTCATAACATTTGGCATGAAGACCCAGACGGTACGCAGCAAGTTGCACCCGCAGCACTCATCCCAATGCTTGTAAAAGCAATTCAAGAACTTACAGCGCGTGTCGCCGCGCTCGAATCATAGGAGGACATCATGTCTGAAGAAGCAAGAACCGACGAAGAAAAAGCACAGATGTATCAGGCCATGCTGGGTGGCGCGAATGTCATTACAAGTGTACTTGATGCCGACAATGAGTACGGCAACGATCTGACCAACACTGAAAAGCAAGAGCGTGTGTTACGCAGTGCTGGTTATCTTGAATACGGCAAGGCGCTTGACGATTGGGGTTCTGAGGACTTCAGCGCCATTGACTCTGCTGTAGCAGCCGCAAAAGCATACAAACCATAAGGAAAAATAGATCGTGCAAATCAACCTAGAAGAAAACGAAATCAATGCAATCCTAGCGATTCTTGGCGATCTGCCAAGTAAGTCAGGCACATGGCCTTTGATGATGAAGATTAAAGTGCAAGCTGACGCGCAACTGGTTGAGCCAGAAGAGAACGAGGAGGGCGAGGAAGAAGCTGCCGTCGAAGCCATAAATGGCTGAAATACAGTTTCAGATGCACTCGCTGCCGTCAGTGTTTCTGATGGAGCTGGACATCCCGACAGAGTTTGTTGATTCGTGTAACGATTACCTTGATGAGCTAGTTACACAAAACGATAAGGTCAGCGCAGCGCATACGCTAGTGGGCCAGATCAAGACAGGCGAGCAGCTAGTAATGGATCACGAAGATCCAAGGCTAGCACCGTTTTCTAGGTTCTTGTGCGAGATGGGCGTGACGTATATCAACCAGTTCATGGCCCAATCTGGTCAGGTGCTGGACGGCAACAGAAACGTCGAAATGGATGAGCTATGGTCGGTGCATAGCTACGAGGGTGATTACAACCCGATCCATGACCACGGCACGAAAACTGTGATGGGCATTAGCTGCACGACATGGACGAGAGTGCCGCCCCAGATAGTGCAGGGGCCAAGGCCGGGATCGCAAGAGTACGGACTGTATAACGCCTCTGGCGAGAGTGATGGCTGTCTCTGCTTTAACTACGGACAGAGCAGCACATGGGATAGAGAGCGGCTTAAACCTACGCAGAACGTCGTGGTCAGGCCGCAGGTGGGGCGTTTATATATGTTCCCATCATGGATGCAGCACATGGTTTACCCCTTTCAAGGTGAGGGTGAACGAAGGACGGTAGCTGCCAATATAAATTGTTTTCCTGTAGAGGGACGGCAAAATGGAAATAACGTCAGTTAGCGATACTGCTAAAGTTAGTTGGAAGCAAGTCGCAGTACAAAAGCAAGAACGCCTACGAACAGGTGCAGACGGCGAAACCGTTAAAGAAACGGTAGAGACAATAATGCCTATTTTGTATACCCAAAAGGGCAATAAAATTGAAGCGCAGCCCCTTGCGCCTACACAACGAATAAATATAACCGTTTAGAGGATCGTTCGATGGCTGAAATGACAACAGCGCAAAAGCGCAAGATGATAGCTGAACTGCGTAAAGCGTCTAAGTTACATGCGGGGCAAGCAGATAGGCTAGAAAAAACCTTACCCAACAAGAAGAAAAAATGAGCGACAAAGGCGAACAAGCACTAAACGAAGTCAACGCGCATGAGCGGGAGTGCGCTTTGCGTTATCAACGCATTGAAGAGCGCCTTGCAGAAGGCTCTGCTAAGTTCAAGCACCTAGAAAATCTTATTTACGGACTGTACGCATTGATTGCAGCGGCAGCATTGCCGCAGTTTTTTATGGGGTAAGCCATGATTATTGAGTCTGTTGCAGCCGCTGGCATGTTGCTCCAGCAGATCAATTCGGTCATTCAGAATGTGAACGAAGGCAAGGCTAATGTCGATCAGGCAATGGCTTTAGTATCCGATTTTGGCGAAGCACTTAACGCTTTTGAGATTGACCGCAAGTCTTCTGCATTCAAGCCGCTATCTAAGAACGACATCTTGAAGCTGCAAATGCTTCGCAGGTCGCAGGAGCGATACCAAAAAGATTTGAGGGATTTGCTTCTTGTCGCAGACCCTAAGCTGTTAAAAGATTACGATGACGCGATCATGCAGCAAGAAAGGGACAGAAAGGCTCATCAGGCTATGCTAAACAAGAAGCGCAAAGAACGTGAAAAACTCATGCACGACATTTCAGTTGGATTAGTGGCTTTAATTCTTGGCGGTGGTGTAGCCATCGGTATGATTTACTTAATTGTCAAAGCGTTTGGGCCGTAATTATGAATGCAAAACGATTAGAAGAAGATAGCGAATACGCCGAATACGACGCGGATGGTGACGGCGTAGTTTCTGATGAAGAAATCGAAACTAGCAAAGAGTTACTGGAGCTACGGCTGCATCATGAACGAGCCGACGCGCAACGTGCTATGAGTTGGTTTGCGCTGTGGGGCATGTTGCTGTACCCCAGCTTGGTTGTCGCATCAGAGCTTTTCGGGCTGACTCAAGCTGCATCTATCTTAGGTGATATGGCGGCAGTCTACTTCGTATCCGTTGCGGGTATATTGGCTGCGTTTTTTGGCGCACAAGCATGGTCAAACAGGAAGCCGTAATGTGGCAGATTACAGGGGTTCTAGGCATTGCTTTATTGGCTACTGTCGGAGCGTTCAAGATGTACGCAGATAAAACAGAGGCTGAAAAGCAAGCTATGGCTATGGATTTACGTCAAGCGGCAGACAACGAGCTAGTTTTGGAAAGCAGCATATCTAGCCTGAATGAACAGCTTACGGAGGCTGAAGAGCGCCAACAGCGCATACTCAATCGAGTCAACGAGCTTCAGGCTGCTAACGCTCAGGCCCAGCAAGAGGTGGAGTCGATCAGAAAAAAGTTCGCAAAGCACGATATAAATGTGCTTTCGCTACGCAAGCCGGGATTGATTGAGAACATTATCAACCGTGGCACCAAGGGGGTATTAAGTGATCTGGAAGCTATTACCGATCCTGCTTCTTAGTGGTTGCGGCCTAATAGGTCGAGAGCCGTACATCCCTGAGACCAAGCCTGTCGAAGTTGTCACGGTCATCAAGCCAGCAGCCGTTTATCATCCTGCATTACCAAACGCTATATCCACGCTGCCTGTCGAATGGAAGGTTCTAACGCCTCAAACGATGCAAGAATATCTTGATGATCTTGAAGAGGGCAACGCCCCGACAAACGCTTACTATGGCTTATCGACCAAAGGCTATGAAAACCTTTCGGCAAACATGGCCGAAGTTAAAAGATATATTCGCCAAGTGCTCACTATTGTACAATACTATAAAAATTTGGACGAGGAACTCGAAGATGAGAGTGACCAGCGAGGAAGGGATATCCCTGATTAAAAAGTTTGAGGGCTGTGAGCTGAAGGCATATCAATGCTCGGCTGACGTATGGACGATTGGCTATGGGCATACGGCTGGAGTCGCGGAGGGAGACAGTTGTACGGCTGAAGATGCGGAAGCAATGCTCACAGAGGATTTGTCAGAATTTGAGGGCTACATTAACGACTTGGTGACGGTTGATTTGTCACAAAATCAGTTCGACGCATTGGTCGCATGGGTTTACAACCTCGGCCCCGGTGCTTTGAAAGAATCGACTTTGCTTCGCAAGCTGAATGAAGGCGACTACAAAGACGCGCCATATCAGATCAAACGGTGGAATCGCGCAGGCGGTAAGGTGCTAGACGGTTTAGTCAGAAGACGTGAAGCGGAGGCGCTGTTGTTCCAAGGAGAAGCTTGGGAAAATGTCTGAGCTTTCCCTCAAAGATTTTGAGATTCTATCGGAGCAAGATCAAAACGAAGCCTTGGCACTGCTCTCCCGCTATGACCAGATGGAGAAGCAGGACAAGTGCCAGAACGACTTCATCGAGTTTGTTAAGCATATGTGGCCTGAGTGCATCTTGGGCCGTCATCACAAAATCATTGGCGACAAGTTCAACAAGATTGCACAGGGCAAACTCAAGCGCCTGATCGTCTGCCTACCCCCTCGACACTCCAAGTCTGAGTTTGCGAGCACTTACTTTCCTGCTTGGATGATGGGCCGCAAGGGTGATCTCAAGATCATCCAAACCACGCACACGGCTGAGCTTGCGGTAAGATTCGGCAGGAAGGTGCGAAACATCATAGACTCTGATGATTACTCTCAGGTTTTTCCAGATCTGCAATTGCAGGCCGACAACAAGTCTGCTGGCCGATGGACAACAAACCAAGAGGGCGAATCGTTTTACGCAGGCGTCGGCGGGGCGATCACGGGTCGAGGCGCTGACCTTTTGATCATTGACGACCCGCACTCGGAACAAGACGCGATGTCGCCTACCGCGATGGAATCAGCTTACGAGTGGTACACATCTGGCCCTCGACAGCGTTTGCAGCCGGGCGGGACAATCATCATCGTAATGACTCGATGGTCACAAAAAGATTTGGTTGCCAAGGTCTTGAAGAAGCAGGGTGATGACCACGCAGATCAGTGGGAGGTAATCGAGTTCCCCGCAATAATGCCCGAATCTGATACTCCGCTATGGCCTGAATTTTGGAAAAAAGACGAGTTGTTATCGGTCAAGGCTTCACTACCGCCAAGCAAGTGGAACGCCCAGTGGATGCAAAATCCGACGGCAGAGGCTGGTTCTATCGTAAAGCGAGAGTGGTGGCGCAAGTGGGAGAAGGACTGGGTGCCGTCATACGAGTACGTCATTCAAAGCTATGACACCGCCTTCAGCAAGAAAGAAACCGCCGACTACTCCGCAATCACTACATGGGCGATATTTCAGTCGCCAGATGACAACGTGCAAGCAATCATCTTGCTGGACGCGAAACGGGTTAGATTGGACTTCCCTGAGCTAAAACGACTGGCTTATGAAGAGTACAAATACTGGGAGCCAGACTGCATTCTCATCGAGGCCAAAGCCAGCGGTACGCCACTGACTCAAGAGCTTCGGCGCATGGGCATCCCAGTGACGGCCTATACACCATCGAGAGGTCAAGATAAGATCGCACGAATGAACAGCGTTGCGCCGATTTTTGAGTCGGGCATGGTTTGGGCACCAGACGAAAGTTTTGCCGAAGAGGTCGTTGAAGAGATGGCAAGCTTCCCGTTTGGCGATAATGACGATTACTGTGACTCAGCAACAATGGCGTTGATGCGTTTTCGTCAGGGCGGGTTCTTGAGTTTGCAAGACGATTACCCTGAAGAGGTTGAGTTTTTGAGGCGTGACAGACAGGTATATTACTAATGGCTATTGAGAAAAAAGGCTTGGGCACTGAAAGCGATCCCGACGTGATGCCTATGGGTAGCGCGATGGAGATCGAGCCTGAGATGACTCGCAATGACGAGATTCGTAACGCAGCCGAGATACTGGTTCGTGAAGAAGAAATTCTGGTTGATGATGAGATCGATGCCGTTGAGGAGCAAATAGACACAGATTTTAATGCAAACCTAGTCGATTTTATTTCTGACAGCGATCTGTCAAAGCTGGCTAGTGACGTTATCAGCTCCATCAAGTCCGACAAGGAAAGCAGATCCGAATGGGAAAAGACCTACACTGACGGGCTGAAGTATCTTGGCATGAAGTTCGATGATTCCCGCAGCCAGCCGTTTGAAGGGTCTTCTGGCGTGATTCACCCAATACTGGCCGAATCTGTCACGCAGTTTCAGGCTCAGGCTTACAAAGAATTATTGCCAGCCAAAGGGCCAGTTAAGACCGAAGTTGTGGGTGTACGCAACCCAGAGGTCGAGATGCAAGCTGGTCGCGTTCAAGACTTCATGAATTATTACATTATGAACATTATGGAAGAGTACGATCCAGAGTTGGATATGTTGCTCTTCTACCTGCCGCTTGCAGGGTCTGCGTTCAAGAAAGTGTATTTTGACACTGGCACAAGCCGCGCAATGAGCAAGTTCATCGAGCCTCAAGACCTCGTGGTTCCTTACGAAGCGCCTGATTTGTTCTCGGCTGAGCGAGTTACTCATGTCTTAAACATGAGCCGCAACGAGATCAAAAAGCAGCAGCTCAGTGGTTTTTATGCTGATGTCGAGCTGAAAGGCGGCTCAATGACCGTGAATCGAAGCGACATTGAAGAGCAGATTGACGAGATCGAGGGCATGGAGCCTTCTTATCAAGAAGACCGAGACCACGTTGTATTTGAGACGCACACCATCCTCGACATACCCGGTTTTGAAGACGTAGGGGAGGATGGAGAGCCTACGGGCCTCAAGCTGCCTTATATCGTTACAATTGACGAGCAAAGCCAAAAGGTTTTGTCGATTCGACGCAATTATGTCGAGAATGACCCTCGCAAAGCTAAGATTAACTTCTTCGTACAATACAAGTTCTTGCCGGGCCTTGGCTTTTACGGTCTGGGCTTGAGCCACATGATTGGCGGCATTTCCAAGTCGGCCACGTCTATTCTGCGCCAGCTTATCGATGCGGGTACGCTGGCTAACCTACCAGCAGGCTTCAAGGCTCGCGGGATGCGTATTCGTGACGAGGACAGCCCATTACAGCCGGGCGAGTTCCGCGACATCGACACCACAGGTGCGTCATTGCGAGAAAACCTGATACCGCTGCCGATCAAAGAACCCAGCAACGTGCTCATGCAGCTCTTAGGGCTGCTTGTAGAGTCCGGTAAGCGATTTGCGTCGATAGCTGACATGAATGTCGGGGACATGAACCAAGCCATGCCAGTGGGCACCACAGTGGCCCTGCTGGAGCGTGGCACCAAGGTAATGAGTGCGATACACAAGCGCCTGCACTACAGCCAGAAGCTTGAGTTTCAGCTTCTTGCCAAAGTGTTTGCCGAGTATCTCCCGCCCAGTTACCCGTATGTTTCACGAAATGGCCCACAAGAAATCATGGGTCAAGACTTTGATGGCCGCGTTGATGTAATCCCTGTGTCAGATCCCAACATCTTCAGCCAGTCACAGCGCATCACAATGGCTCAAGAGCTACTGACGATGGTGCAGTCTAACCCTGAAATTCACGGGCCAAACGGCATGTACGAGGCTTACAGGCGTATGTACTCAGCACTGGGCGTGGATGATGTGGATAGCCTCATTCAGCCTCCACCCCCGCCGCCTCAGCCTATGCCCGTAGATGCGGGTATTGAAAACAGTGGTTTCTTGATGGGTCAGCCTGCACAAGCGTTTGAGGGCCAGAACCATCAGGCGCACATCGACGCTCACAGATCTTTGTTTTTAACAGACGTTGTGAAGCAGAATCCGCCGCTCCAAGGTATGATTATTGGTCACATGATGCAGCATTTGCAGTTTATGGCTGGCCAGATGGTTCAAGATCAGATACCACCAGAGCTGAACCAGCAGATGCAAGATTTGCAAGCCGCCCAACAGTCTGGACAGGTGCCACCCGATCAGCTCCAACAGATGCAAAGCCAAGTTCAAATGCAGATGGAGCAGATATCGTCGCCAGTGCTGGCTCAATTGACGCAAGAGCTGCTTGAGTCGATTGGACAGGGCGACGAGACCGACCCACTGGTTCAGATACGACAGCAAGAGCTGATGCTGAAAGAAAAGACTATTGATTCTGAGAACCAACGGTTTGAAGCTAAGCAGCAACAACGTGCTGAAGAAAAACTTTTAGAGACCGAGATTGCCAAGCAGCGCCTTGGCGTTCAAAAAGAAGTTGCAGACGATAAACTTGATGTAGCAATTCGTCGCCTTGAGCAACAAGCGGAGCTGAAGCTCCTTGACATGCAAAACAAGAACATGGGAGGCCGATAGTGGCTAAAATTATTTCATCAAATAGCATTGACCGAGAGCGAATTGTTGCCCTGAAAGAGCGCAAGAAGTTAGCTCGACAAGTTGAAGCTGCCTTGGAATCTAAGAAACAAGCAGACCTTCAAGAAAAAAAGAGACTCAGCGACCATCGAATTGCAACGAAGATGGCTAGAATCAACGGCACAGCAGCTCCAGCGCCCTTGCAGGCAAAAGCGCCTGTTGCAGAGCCAGAAGTCGTTGCTGAGCCTGTGACAGAGGGCGCTGTGGATCAAGAGGCGGAAGCGGTAATTGAAAAGCCAGCGCCAAAGCAGCCAGCTAAAAGAACCTACAAGAAAAGGACGAAGAAATGACAATCAAAGATATGAGCCGAGTTGAAAAGGTTGAGTCGCCAACTAAAAGCATCAAAACAACCCCAACAGCACCTGAGCTGGTTCGTCGCACGATGGGTGGTGAGATTAAGGTAATCAAAGCCCGTGGCGCTGGTGCAGCAACCCGTGGCTTTGACTTTCATGAGAAAGTTTAGTGGATGATATTGACCTTGGTTCGCGCCTGAAGAGAGTCATGGCTGAGCGGAGAGAGCTTATCCGCGAGGTCATGATGGACGGTATGCTCAAAGATATAGAACATTATAAAAGTTTGCAGGGCGAGCTAACTGTTATAAACTTGGTCGAGGAAACCATCAAAGAATTCTATAAGGAAATCTAAATTGACAACCCCGACCACTGAGTCCGCCTACGTCCCGAATGACGAGCGCGTTCTCGACCCCACCCTGCTCGACAAATCCGCCTTAGAACGCATGCCAGACCCTACGGGTTGGCGAATGCTGGTTCTGCCCTACAAGGGCAAAGCTCAGTCTGATGGCGGCATCCACCTCCTGAAAGAAACTGTAGACCGTGAGGCGCTTGCTACGGTTGTAGCCTATGTTGTAAAAATGGGGCCACTTTGCTACGGCGACACGGAAAAGTTTGGTGACAAACCGTGGTGCGAAGAAAAGCAGTGGGTTCTGATTGGCCGCTACTCAGGCGCTCGATTCAAGCTCGAAGACGGTGGCGAGGTCAGAATCATCAATGATGACGAGGTGATTGGCACCATTCTTAACCCAGATGACATAGTGAGTTTCACATGATTGAGAATCAAAACGCTGAGCAGATCGAAGAAGAGCAGGTTTCTATTGAGGTCACAGAAGATCCAGTAGAAGAGTCTGGAGCTGCGAATGACGGCGATGAGCTTGAGAACTACACCAAATCGGTTTCCAAGCGCATTAACAAGCTTAATGCTAAGCATCGAGAGGCAGAGCAACGAGCGCAGCAGCTTGAGCAGATTGCTCTGCAAAAAGAAGCAGAGCTTCAGCAATATCGACAGTATTCTGCTCAGCAGTCAAACCAAGTTTTGGCTAAAGAAGAAGAGGCTTTGGTCTCGAAAGAATCTCAGATCGATGACGTGTATCGCAAGGCTGTCGAAAGCGGCGATGCAGACCTCATAACTAAAGCGGCAAAGCTTCAAAGCGACATATCAATTCAGAAAGAAAAGCTGCGAGTAGCCAAGGCTAGGCAGCAGACCGCAGCTCAAGAGCAAGAGTATATCTCGCAGGGCAATGAACAACTTGTTCAGCAAGAGCAGTATCAAGAGGTTGAGCAAGAGGTTACCCCGACTGAAGACGCTTTGGAGTGGCATGCGAGAAACCCTTGGTATGCCAACAAAGATGACGAGGAGGACATGAAGGCCACTCAGTACGCCTATTATGTTCACTATAATCTGGCCAACGAGGGCTACGACGTAGGCTCAGACGAGTATTACGAAGAATTGGACAGCCGTGTAGGTACGGTTTATCCTCATACCAAATCCGCTGATGGTGGATCTAAGACCGTTCAAAGTGGAAGCAGACCCGCTGTGCAAAGAGTCGCTTCCGCCCCCCAAGGGGGTCGGTCAAAAACACAAGGCAAAAAGAACGGCGTAAGCTTTTCTAAGTCAGAACTAGAGCGACTTCGAGGTCTCAAGCCGCACAATATGTCTGAAGAGGCATGGTTGCAGCGAGTGGCTAAAGAGAAGCAAAAAATTGCAGCAAGAGAGGCAAGCTAAAATGGCAGAAGCAAAAGCAAGCGCACGTTCATCCCGTGATTCGCAGTCACACGATAATCAGACTCGCAGAAAACCGTGGCGTCCAGTGCGTTCATTAGAAACTCCACCACCACCCGCAGGTTATACCTATCGGTGGATCAGGGAGTCCATGTTGGGACAAGAAGACCGAGCTAATGTCTCGCGTCGGCTTCGAGAGGGATGGGATCTCGTAAGAGGCACCGATCTTCCTGAAGAATGGCGTTCTTTACCGACAATGGATAATGGCCGACACGAAGGCGTGGTTTACAACGAAGGGTTGCTATTAGCGAAGATCCCTAACGAAACGGTTGAAGAGCGAAGAGCCTATTACAAGGCGAAGAGCCAACAAGCCACTGATGCGTTGGACAACACTATGTTCAATGAAACCCGTGGCGATAGCCGTTATGTTAAATACGATCCTCAGCGCGATAGCAACGTCACATTTGGACGACGATAGAGGTAATTACAAATGGCGAATAAAGACGCTGCATTTGGAATGAAGCCGGTCAGAATGATCGGTGGCGCACCTTACTCGGGTGGCTCAAGTCGATATCGTATTGCTGCGAACTATGGAACCTCCATTTTTCAAGGCGATATGGTCGCTCAAGTCACTGGTGGTACGGTGGAAGTTCACGCTGACGGAGGCACTGTGCCTGTAGTTGGTGTTTTCAACGGTTGCCAGTACACCGACCCCACCACTGGTGAGCAGGTATTTAGCAACTTTTACCCCGCAAGCACTAACGCTTCAGACATCATTGCTTTCATCATCGATGATCCGAATGTCGTTTATGAAGTGCAGGCTGATGACACGTTCCCAGTTACCGATCTATTCGGCAACTTCGATATTGTCTACACCAGCAGCGGCAGCACTCAAACAGGCATCTCTGGTGCCGAGTTGGACGTAACCACTGGTGCGACCAACACGAACCTGCCAATCAAAGCGATTGACATCTCGCAAGATCCGAATAACTCGGACACAGGGGCTGCAAACACCAACGTGCTTGTGGTTATTCAAAACTCAGTATTCGGCGTCAAGGGCGCTGGCTTAGCTTAAATAGGAGGCTAGACAATGGCTATTTCAAGAGCACAACTAGCTAAAGAGCTAGAGCCGGGTCTGAACTCGCTTTTCGGCATGAGCTATGACTCATATGACCGCGAGTACGAAGAAATCTTTGCTATCGAAGACTCGCAGCGAGCCTTCGAAGAAGAGGTTTTGATCACTGGTTTCGGTGGAGCACCGACCAAAACTGAAGGCCAAGGCGTTGCATTTGACAACGCTTCTGAGTCTTTTACCGCTCGTTACACGCACGACACTGTTGCGTTGGCGTTCGCGCTGACCGATGAAGCGGTTGAAGACAACCTTTACGACTCACTGGGCAAGCGATATGTGAAGGCTTTGGCCCGATCTATGGCTAACACCAAGGAAGTTAAAGGCGCTGACGTATTGAACAATGCGTTTGACACCAACTTCACTGGCGGTGATGGCGTAACATTGATCAACACGGCACACCCCTTAGCGGGTGGCGGCACTGCTGCAAACCGTGCGGCTTCAATGGCTGACTTGAACGAAACGTCCTTGGAAGACGCGCTGATCGACATCAGTACGTTTACCGATGACAAAGGTCTGACGATCTCTGTTCAAGCCACGAAGCTGGTTGTTCCACCTCAGTTGACGTTTGTTGCTGACCGCATTCTAAGCTCTACGCTTCGTAGCGGCACGGCTGACAACGACATCAACGCAATTCGCAACACGGGTGTATTGCCCGGTGGCTACACGGTCAATCACTACCTGACTGACCCTGATGCCTTCTTCCTGCTGACTAGCGTCACCGACGCTGGCGAAGGCTTGAAGATGTTCCAGCGTACTGCGATGGAAACCACGATGGAGCCAGACTTTACGACTGGTAACATCCGTTACAAGGCCCGTGAGCGTTACAGCTTCGGCTTTAGTGACTGGCGCGGCATCTACGGCTCACAAGGCGCGTAGATACCAAGCAAAAAGAAAGGGGGCTTATGCCCCCTTTTTTTGTGCCGTTTATGCGGCCTCTTCCTTTGTGATGATTTCGGCTTTCGTGGGTCGCTTGAAGAAACCGAACTTCGCGTCTTTGTCCGACGCTGTGACTGTGGCGGTGAACGTGATACGGCTCTCGCGCTCCGCATCATCAAGGCTCTTGGGAGCTGAACCCCAAACCCGAAACCCTCGATCATCCTGTACTAACATCTTGAGCACGTCACCGAAATGCGATGACTGCCATTTGAACGCCAGCACGGTGCCAGTGATAACAACGCGTCCCTCTGGCGCATCCTCTCCAGTTTCATGGGCGGCGTCACGCTTTTCGCGCTCAGACTCCTGCTGCTCCTGAGCATACTTCTGCAACCTGACCAGATCACCAATCAGCTTTTCTTCGATGGCATCACAGATGTCTTCGGGGCATTTAGAGATGGTCAGGAAGCGCATTGGCTGGCCCGGTAAGCCATATCGTCCCTTGTCATTGAAAACCCGAGACTGATAGATGCAGACAATCTCGCGGGTCGCCGCTGGCAACTCCTGCCACTGCGACATGAACTTGTCGGCGCGATCAACAGGCACTTTGAACTCGGTTTTACCCGTGAATCCGCCTCTGGTGATGCTTTCGCGCTCTTTCGGGAATGGAAGATACTGACCCGCTAGATATTCGCCCTCGAACTCACTGTCACCCTCGCACCAGTTCCAAACGTAGCCGTCGCAAGGCGCGTGTAACCGACCAGACTTTTCCGAGTAAATAGGCTCCAAATCCTCGTTGTGCTCCGCCGCCATACGCTTGATGCGAGTGTCATAAGCTTTCACGCCGCGCTGACGAGCAACCTCGTACTCATCGATGCGGTTTTCCAGCCAGTTCCAAAAATTACCCATCACTTTCTCCTTCGGGCGGCTTACGCCGCCTTGTTTATGTTGACTGTCTCGAAGCCGCAATTTGCGACCAAGTAAAACTGACCGTCCATTTCAAGCACGTCCCCGACCGATACGCTGCTCATTTGCGCGTGTTTTTGAACTAGCTCTGGCTTTTCCCAAAGGTTTGTCAGCCGAAAAACCTCGCCCAAGTCCGTAGCATCTACCGTGGCAACATGGTCATAAGCGTGGAACCATTGAGTCGGGTCAATTTTGCCCATGCCCTTGTCTGCAAAAGCCATAGTCTTTTCTGAAGCGCCCCATCCCTCTTTGTTCAAAAGATCGATGTCTTCTTGCGTGAGGTGAAACTGGTAGATTTTTACTGTCATCATCGTTCTCCGTTGTTATGGCCCTAATTATACAGATCCCGTGTCTATGTGCAACTATGTGTACACACAAAAGTACAAATAAATGAACTTTTTTTTGGTAGATCGTTGGCATACACTGAGGCTCTGAGATAAATCCAGCCCCGGCGACTGGCTCAGCAGACGTTACGAAGACTCTGGGGCGAATCCTTTCGTAAGAGGTAATACCATGTCACAGACAACATTTTCAGGCCCAGTCAGATCGCTGGGCGGCTTCATCACCGCAGGCGTAAATAGCAGCGTCAGTCTGTCCGCAGACACCACGCTGACCGTGGCGGCTCATGCTGGCAAGATCATTCTGCTCAACGACGCAGACGGCAAGTTTACTTTGCCATCAATCGTTTCTACGACCCCGACAGATCCCACGTCGCCTAACCAAGACAACAACATTGGTGCGTCTTTCTTTTTCTACATTGAAACCGCTGCAACTGACTTAGACATCAAGACCGATGGCACTGACAAGTTCAAAGGCGCAGCTATGGTTGCTGTAGATGACAGCACTAAAAAAGCTTTCTTCCCAGCCGCAGCAAATGACGTGATGACTTTTAACGGCTCAACCAAAGGCGGTTTGGTCGGCAGTGTCATTCAGGTAACGGCAATCGATGCTGCCAGCTACCTCGTTCATAACACTTTGTTGCTTGGTTCAGGAACGATTGTTACGCCTTTCGCTGACGCTTAATCCACAAAATAGGAGATAGGCAATGGCAGATGCAGTAACAAGCCAAACCATTCAGGACGGCGAGCGCAAAGCCGTCCTTAAATTCACTAATATCAGCGATGGTAGCGGTGAGTCTGCGGTAACAAAGATTGACGTAAGCGCGTTGACTGCGAACAGCGCAGGAAAAGCTTGCACAGAAGTGGCTGTCGCCAAGATTTGGTGGCAGTGCGTCGGCATGGGCGTTGAGTTGCTCAACGACGCTACTTCAGACACGTTGATCATTGGGCTTTCGCCTGACTCGAATGGCTTTCACGATTACTCAGACTTTTCTGGCATCCCCAACGACGCGGGAAGCGGAAAGACAGGTGACGTAAAGTTTACGACGATTGGCGCAAGCAGCAGCGACACCTATACTGTGATCGTTGAAGTGTTGAAGACTTACGGCTAATGGCTGACACAAGCGACGTTAAGAGAACTAAGTCGGGCAGGCTCGTCTACCGAGGCGAGTCTTTCCCCGGCTATAACCAGCAGAAAAGAACGCCCGGCGAGAACAAGAAGTTTGCGGTTCTAGCCAAAAAGGGCGATCAGGTGAAGATTGTGCGCTACGGTGACCCCAATATGGAGATCAAGCGCGACAGCCCAGAGCGTCGGCGCAACTTTCGCGCTCGCCACAACTGTGATGCGGTTCAAAAGAAGAAGGACGTATTCGCAGCTTCTTATTGGTCTTGCAAAAACTGGTGATGTAGATGGCTGAATCCAATGACTTACAGGCTGCGCTAGACGAGTACGGAAGCTCGGCTTCGCCATACTCGGCTCTCGATAAGTATTTGATGCAGCAGCCAGTGTATGACAGGGGGCCAAGAGAAGCGCCAGTAGCGCCTACCATGCGAACCCTTGAAGCCAACATGCCTGACGTTGATGATCAGCTCGCCAGTCAGTATGAAAAAATTATGGCAGAGCAAACAGCGGCAAACGAAGCTGCTGAGGCTTCACGTCAAGCCGAGATCGACGGCCTGCGAGATTTATTGCGCCAAGAGCTTGCGACCTCCGAAGAGGCGGCGCTTGGTCAGCGGTCAGAGCTGACAAAAACACTAGAAGATCAGATAGAAAGTATGCGTCGAGGCGTTGACGCAGAGAATTTGGATCTACGCCAAGCTGGTTTGGATGAGAGAGCTGCGCTGGCGCAACAGATAGAAGAGGGCGACAGATTAGTGCGTCAAGCACAAGAAACTGCCGCTGGATCTTTGCAGGATCGCATTGCCACTTTGTCTGGCGACTTGTCAGACATAACAGGCACGATTGACGCAAATTACGCTCAGCTCGATGAGGTTCAAAAGAACGCCGCTGATGCAACTCAAAGCGAAATAGATTCTCTTAATCAACAACTTGAGAGCCTGTACACCGATGTGGAGTCTGGAAACGCAGCCCAGTCTGAAGCTATAAAAAGCGATACAGCCGATCTCGTTGCTGGATTAGAGGAGAAGATTGGCGGTCTGGCAGACAACCTCGGCGCGTTGCCACTGGAGTCAATTCAATCACAGCTTGCGGCGGTAAACGATCAAACAGCTCAGTTTCAACAGGCGGTGGATTCGGCTGCTACCGAAAGAGCTGACTTAGCTTCTCGCATTGACGCTTTGCAATCTTCTGGGCTGACCCAAGACGACTTGAGCGGCTTGTCGCAAACTATCGCGGGGCAGCGTCAGACAGAGATATCATCCGCACTGAATCCTGTACAGCAGCAGATTGAAGAGCTGCGAGGACAAATACCCACAGAGATTGATACTGAGGCGCTACGCAAACAAATTACTGATGATGTCGTAGCGCAAATGGCGAGCCAGCAACCGCCTGCAACCACTACTCCGCCTGCAACCACTTCTTCGCCAATCACGGTTGGTTCTGCTGAAGGGCAACAAGGTATCGTCGTAGAGCCAGAGGCGGGTGCCTATGGCTTTGGCCCATCAGCATCCGAAGCTGGAGGGTTCAATCCTTACGGCGGGGCTGGTTCTGACGCAAGGAATTACATGCAATATGACCGAGGAGACTACGCCAGAGGCACAGCTCCTCAACAAAATACTATGGCCCAAAGTCAAATGACTGGGCGAACTGGGCCTTTCGTTCCTGACATGAGGGATATCATGCAGGGCATCAACGTGCGAGGAGCAGGACTGTAATGGCTAGTGATGTACCAAAGAACGTAGCGAACCCTTCTCTTTACAAGAAGGCGAAGGCAAAAGCCAAGGCCAAGTTTGACGTTTACCCAAGCGCATACGCCAACGGCTGGATGGTGCAGGAGTACAAGCGGATGGGCGGAACATACAAAGGCGCTACAGGGGGCGAAGTAACACTCGACCCTGTGAAAAGTGATTTGGACAAAGACGGCAAGCTGAGCGGCTACGAGCGTAAGCGCGGCACCGCAATCGCCAAGAGCATGGCAAAAAAAATGAATATGGGCGGAACTGTCATGGTTCAAAGCCGTGGCTGTGGCGCTATCATGCCAAGCAAGCAAAAGAAAACGAGAGTGCCCCGTGGGTAAACCGCAAGGCGGACTCAAAAAGTGGTTTGGGAAGGGCAAAGGTGGCAACTGGGTTGACATCTCAGCGCCCAAAGAGGGCGGTGGCTTTGAAAAGTGTGGTCGCAGTAGCGCCAGCGACTCTGATCGCGGTTACCCTAAGTGTGTACCCGCAGACAAAGCTGCAACTATGAGCAAGAAAGAGATTGCTTCTGCGGTTCGCCGCAAGCGGTCAAAGAAACAAGGTGTTGGTGGAAAGCCCACCAATGTCGCAACTTTCGCTAAAGACGGAGGCGAGATTATGAAGAGCAAGATGGGCACTAAAGGCGGCGCGATGGGCGGCAAAAAAAAGATGAAAATGCCCGGCGGCATGAAGAAAGGCGGGTCAGCCATGAAAGCCAAAGGTATGGCTAAAGGCGGGGCCATGAAGACCAAGGGCTACGCGAAAGGCGGGGCCATGAAAGCTAAGGGCATGGCTAAAGGCGGAGCAGCTAAGGGCGGCATGAGAAAGCCTTCTAGCAAGAACAGTGGTCTATATGGCCGCAGGTAGTGGCTTATCTTCAAAGCAATATCCCACACTTTAAGGCGTGGGTTAGAAGAGAGTACACGGTCAACCATGAGCGATACCACGGCGAGTTTTTACACGCTATGGTTATCGCTGTGACCACAATGCCGACAAGGTGCTTGAGCTTTCAGGTCATATTTACGGGCGCTGAGACTTACGACGATGACGAAGAACCAAACGTACACGGCGGAGCTATGTGGGCAAGAATGCCGATTACGGCGCTGGTTGCCGACACGCCCTTTGATGAGTGGCCTGAACCGATGCCTGTTTGGGCGGCGCAGCCTTGGGACTGTTCTTCTCATAACCACTCTGTTTATGTCTTAGACCGCGCAACACCGTGCCCTTGGCTCGCCAAGATTGATGGCGAGTTCTATCCCGCAAAGTATTATTTCACCGTTGATTACACGGAAAATGAGATAGCGGATGATCCAGCGCAGCACAAGCAAAGCCATGTTATGGAGCTTTTAGATGCTGGCAAGTGGACGGGGAATATCGTGGCTTTGCCAAATAATCGAGTGAGAGTGACACACCCAGCTTGGTTTGAGACGGGCGACGGCGCTCCAGACTTCAGGCCAAGCCAGCATATCCATTACAGCAAAAGCGATTTAGACTACACTCTTGACGTAAATCAGGTTTTCGACAACCTATACGCAGGAAAGAAAAATGGCCGTAAGCGGAAGTAAGGATTTTGAGTTAGACGTAGCCGACTACGTTGAAGAGGCGTTTGAGCGTTGTGGCTTAGAGCTTCGTACGGGTTATGACCTTAAAACGGCTAATCGCTCTTTGAACCTGATGCTCGCAGAGTGGGCCAACCGTGGCCTGAACCAATGGACGATAAACCAAAAAGTTTTGTCGATGGTGAAAGACACGACTACTTACACTATTGACGCAACCACACCGACTGCAACGATTGACGTGCTGGACGTGTTTATTCGTGAGACTTTGGGCGGCGTATCAACAGACGTACCGCTGACGCGCATGTCGCGTTCAGAGTATGCAAACCTGTCAACCAAGACCAGCACAGGCAAACCTAATCAATATCTTATTGACAAGCAGATCAGCCCAACCATCACGGTTTGGCCTGCGCCAGACCAAAGCTCGAAGTACGAATTGTATCTAAACGTGCTAAGCCGCATGGATGACGCTGATGCTGGGGCAAACACCTTGCAGATACCGTTTCGGTTTTACCCGTGCTTGGCCGCTGGCCTTGCCTACTACTTGGCGTTAAAGCGAGCGCCTGAAAAAGTCGGTATGCTCAAGCAGCTTTACGAAGAAGAGTTTGAGAGGGCGCTAAGCCAAGACCAAGATCGAGTATCGTTTAGAGTTGCTCCTGACTTGCGCGGGTATAATTTAGGCTAATGGCGTACGCATCGAACAAACGCGCTTACGGCATTTGCGATATCACAGGCTTTCGCTATCGCCTGCGTGACATGAAGATGACTTGGGACGGCTTGCTGGTAGGCCCAGACCAGTGGTCGCCAAAGCACCCACAGCTTATGCCACGACCAACACCGATTGATCCGCAGGCGTTGCAGATTACTCGGCCAGATCAAGCTGCCGACGGGAACGACAACAATTTTTTTACCGTCTATACCAATGTTGGAAATGGTAAATTGGGCACAACTTTGCAAACTTTTGGAATAACCTGTAGTGTTGGCACCGTGGAGGTAACAACGTCATGAGCTTCACATTGGCAACGCTAAAATCGACTGTGCAAGATTACTTGCAGGTCAATGAGACTACGTTTAACAACAACCTGAACACGTTTATTAAGGAAGCTGAGAGCCGCATATTTAAGCTGGTTCAGTTACCAGAGCAACGAAAAAACGTGCAGGGTACGTTGACGGCGAGCAACCGCTTTTTGGCAACACCAAGCGATTTCTTTGCGCCTTTCTCATTGGCAGTCATTGATAGCAACAACAAGTACCACTATCTGGACTTCAAGCACCCATCATTCATCAAGGAATACAGCCCGACCACGACAACGACGGGCAGACCAAAGTATTACTCTTTGTTTGATGAAACAGCGTTTGAGCTGTCGCCTGTCCCAGATTCTGGTTACACCGCAGAGTTGCACTACTTGTTCAAGCCAGCGTCCTTGACGGCTGGCAGCGATTCGGGCACTACAATTCTGTCAACGGATCACCCTGATCCCTTGCTTTACGGCACCTTAGTTGAGGCTGCTGTGTTCTTAAAAGAAGCTCCTGACGTGATAGCCAACTTCGAGGCTCGGTTCAAGGAAGGCGTCTCTCGGATGAAGAATCTGAGCGAAGGCCGTGGAACCAGAGACGAGTTTCGATACGACTTATTGCGTACAGGGGTAACCTAATTGGAACCAATCAAAGAACTTGAAGGCAAAAAAATAGCAATCATCGGTCTGGGAGCCTCTCAGATCGACTATGTAATCGGAAAAGAAAATAGCGTCGAATGGGACGAGGTTTGGGTCATAAATTCGGCCTTGTCGGTTTTTGAGTGTGATCGTGTGTTCATGCTTGACCCCGCCAGTCGCTTTTTAGATACCGATGATGCAGGCAACCAAACCGATGTGATGCGTAAGCTTCTGCCTGCTTTCGACAAGCCCATATACACCTGTCAGCTAGACGAGCGCGTACCTGCGCTGGTTGAGTACCCGCTCGAAGAAGTTATCAAAGACCAACGCTGCGCTTACATGAACACCACGGTAGCTTACGCCTTGGCCTTTGCTGCGTGGAACAAAGTAGGCGAAGTCGATCTGTTTGGCATGGATTTCAGCTACAAAAACAACTTGCACTTCGCAGAGGCTGGCAGAGCATGCCTTGAGTTCTGGATATGTAAGATGATTGCCATTGGCATCAAGGTTGGTGTAAGCCCAAGGTCTTCGTTGCTCGATCAGAATGTCGAGATGCAGGATAGGCTGTATGGCTACCATCGCCTGCCTAACCCGAAAATAGCAATGCCAAGCCCAGAGGGTGAATGGGTAGTCTGCAACCGATCAGAGCTGGCGCAGATGGTTAAAAAACATAAATTAGAGACGGTTGAGCTACCGTCCTCGCCAGAACCGTATAAGGGGTAGTCATGTCACAGGGTGTTTTTCAGGTCGGTCAGGTGATGGTTTCAACGACCGATAACCGTGGCCATGATGTAGAATTTTGGGCAAAAGAGACGACCAAGAAGATTTTGGGTATATCGGAAGAGGCTGAGCCGCACATTCGTTTGCAAGCTGAGGCTTTTCGCAATCAGGTTTATACGCTAATCTTGCTAGGTATGAAGAACGCTATAGCTTCTGACCGAGTTACGATTCGTGGTTTACTTGCGTCTCAGGGGCATGAAGACATGGCAAAGATAATCAAGGAGCTTTGATATGGCCATCACTTCCGCAATTCCTACCAGCTTTAAGCAAGAGCTTTTGGTTGGGACTCATAACTTTACAGCTACCAGTGGCAACGCTTTCAAGCTTGCGCTCTACACGTCTAGCGCGACCCTTGGTGCTGCTACTACAGCATTCACCACGACGGGCCAAGCCAGCGGCACCAACTACACTTCTGGCGGCGCTACTGTTACTTCGGTCACTCCAACGACCTCTGGAACAACGGCGGTGTGCGACTTTGCCGATCTTACGTTTGGCACAGCAACTGTCACAGCTCGCGGCTGCATGATTTACAACGATACTCAGTCCGACAAAGCGGTTGCGGTCATAGACTTCGGTGGTGACAAAACCAGCACGGCTGGCGACTTTACCGTTGTATTTCCCAGCCCTACGGCCACTGGCGCGATCATTCGGCTGGCGTAATGGCTTATGCCGCTACAAACACTAGATTTTCAACCGGGCATCGACAAGGAAAGCACCGACTACGCGGCTAAAGGCGGTTGGGTAGACGGCAACCTTGTCAGATTTAGAAAAGGCCGTGTCGAAAAGGTAGGCGGCTGGAAAAAGCTTGGTACAAACTTTTACTTAGGCACAGGTCGCGCCCTTCACTCTTGGATCAGCCTTGGCGGTGTGCGCTACCTTGGCGTCGGCTCGACATTTAAGTATTACATCGAGGAGGGTAACGCCTACTACGACATCACGCCAATTAGGGCAACCACATCCGCTGGCGATGTCACGTTTGCCGCAACCAACGGCTCTTCAACGATTACGGTTACCGACACTTCTCACGGTGCGGTGAACAACGACTTTGTGACGTTCAGCGGAGCGGTCAGCCTTGGCGGTAACGTGACAGCGGATGTTTTGAATCAGGAATATCAAATATCTCTAGTTACTGGCATAAACACCTACGAGATAACCGCCAAAGACACGTCTGGAGCGACAGTCACAGCTAACGCATCTGACAGCGGAAATGGCGGTTCAAGCGTAGTTGGTGCCTATCAAATCAATGTAGGGTTAGACACTTTCGTCAAATCGTCTGGCTGGGGCGTTGGCACTTGGGGTGCTGGCGGCTTTGGCTCTGCATCGTCAATCAGCGCGGTGAACCAGCTCAGGTTGTGGACGCACGATAATTATGGCGAAAACCTGATCATCAACCCTCGCGGCGCAGGCATTTATCGTTGGGTCGAGAACAACGGAACCAGCGTTAGGGCGCTTGAGCTTTCTGGCGTTAGTGGTGCCAACTTGGTTCCAACAGTGGCGCTTCAGGTAGTTACATCAGAGACAGACCGACACTTGGTCGTTCTTGGCGCAGACCCAATCTCTGGCAGCAGCAGGACTGGTGTGATTGATCCCATGTTAGTGGCGTTCTCAGACCAAGAGAACGAGCTGGACTTTGAGCCAAGAGCTACCAATACAGCGGGTTCTTTACGGCTATCCTCTGGCTCTTTCATTGTCGGCGGCATCAAGTCTCGTCAAGAGATCCTGATTTTTACCGACACCAGCCTCTACAGCATGAACTTTATCGGGCCACCGCTTACCTTTGCGATTAACTTGATCAACGAGGGTTCTGGCCTGTTGTCGCCCAAGTCTGCGGTAAACGCGCCAAACGGTGTGTTTTATGCCAGCAAGACAGGGTTTTACTTCTACAGTGGTTCAGTTAAACGCCTGCCTTGTACCGTGCAAGAGTACGTCTTTGAAGACTTAGACTTAGCGCAGGCGTTCAAGTGCCACATGGGAGTGAACACAGAGTTCAGTGAGATATGGTTCTTCTATCCAAGCCTTGCAGACGGTACTGGAGAGATCAGCCGATACGTTATCTACAACTACGAGGAAAACCACTGGTCAGTGGGCAGCTTGGTTCGCTACGCATGGCTTGACGCAGGTATTGAGGATCAACCGCTTGCGACGGTAACCAGCGGTACTCAGCAGTGTGTATTTGAGCATGAAACTGGTTTTGATGACTACGAAGACGCCATGACAGGGGTTTTTATCGAAAGCGCCGACTTGGATATCTCGTCTGGGGATTCGTTCACCTTCATAAAACAGATTATTCCCGACATGAAGTTTGTGACTGAGACGGGAGTCAACCCG
>Ga0209348_1000308_pt1 | contig 27020 bp, 32 predicted proteins | sample ETNvirenome_2_30_FD_184065 | JGI IMG/M metagenome (GOLD analysis project Ga0209348, IMG submission 184065) | Marine viral communities from the Pacific Ocean - ETNP_2_30 (SPAdes) (version 2) | ecosystem: Environmental > Aquatic > Marine > Oceanic | place: Pacific Ocean | collected 2013-06-22
AGGCAACGCTAATAGAAGAAGAAATCGTTTGAGATAGTGCCTTATTTGATTAGTAATATCCCACACTTTAAGTGTTGGGTTAGGAGAGAGTTTACACATAATCATGAGAAATATCAGGGCGAATATTTGCATGCCTTAGCTATTGCAGTAAACACCATTCCCGATAGATCGTTAAGTTTTCAAGTTGTATTTACTGGAGAAGAGTCTAATTGTGATGATTGGGATGAGGGTAACATACACGGTGGTGCTATGTGGGCTAGGATGCCCATACAAGCACTTGTAGCTGATATACCTATGGAAGATTACCCTAAGCCTATGGAGGATCACTTAGCACAACCTTGGGATTGCGAGGCAAGAGATCATAGTGTTGTTACTATGGATAGAGTTAGTTCCTCGCCTTGGATCGCAAAAATAGATGGGGGTTTTTATCAAGCAAAGTATCTTTTTACAGTTGATTACACAAATACAGATATTGCAGATGATCCTGCACAACACAAACAAAGTCATGTATTATATATAACTGAAGACTGTGAGTGGAAAGGTAACTTTGTTGCTTTACCAAACAATAGAGTCAGGGCGACAAGTCCAGCTTTATGGGTTACAGGTGAAGGACCACCTCAGTTTAAACCTTCGCAGTGGTTACACTCAGCAGAAGGACATGAAAGTTATCTTGATCCGTCAATAACTTTTGATAATTTATATGAGGATTAATTATGGCACTATCAGGTAGCACAAATTTTGAGCCTAACGTAGCAGAGTTTGTAGAGGAGGCCTTTGAAAGATGTGGTTTAGAACTTAGAACAGGCTACGACCTTAAAACAGCACGTAGATCAATAAATTTAATGTTAGCTGAATGGGCTAATAGAGGTTTGAACCAGTGGACTATAGAGCAAGCTACACAAACGGTTACAGAGGGCACGACTGATTATTCATTAAATTCAAATATAATAGATATATTAGATGTTGTTTTGAGAAGAACTGTAAATCAAACACAAACAGATATTAGTATGAATAGAGTCAGCAGGTCTGAATATATTAATATTCCTAATAAAACAACAAAAGCTAGGCCGTCACAATTCTTTTTAGATAAATTATCAACACCAACGTTAAAAATATGGCCTGCACCAGAAAACTCTACAGACATACTTGTATTTAACAAGATAGTTAGAATGGATGATGCGGATAAAGGCACAAATACTATGGACATGCCTTTTAGATTTTTTCCTTGTTTTGCAGCAGGATTAGCTTATTACATATCATTAAAGAGGGCACCAGAAAGAACTGCACAACTAAAAGCTTTGTATGAAGAAGAATTTAGAAGAGCGGCAGATCAAGACGAAGATAGAGCATCTTTTAATATTAGACCAAGTATTAGGATGATGTAATGGCTTATGCTACTGGTAAATTTGCAAAAGCTTTGTGTGATAGATGTGGCTTTGAGTATAAATTACTAGAACTTAAAGAAGAGTGGAACGGTTTAAAAGTTTGTTCTAACTGTTATGAACCAAAACATCCACAACTAGAGCCACTTAGAGCAAAAGCTGATCCAGAAGCACTATACAAACCAAGACCTAATAACGATCAAGAAGAGGGTGAGGGTTTTGTTGTGGTAGTAAACTCTAACATATTTAAACCAGATTATTTAAATCCTTCTACTTTACCAGAAAACTTTGAAGTAGCTAAGATGACAGCTAGTGTTGGTAAGGTTACAATAGTTATATCATGACATTAGCAGAACTTAAAACTCTAATACAAAACTATACTGAAAATTCAGAAACGACTTTTGTCAACACGCTTGATGATTTTATTAAAAATGCGGAAGAAAGAATATTTGAGCTTATACAGTTTGATTATTTTAGAAAAAACGTTACAGGTACATTAACAACTGGTAACACATATTTAACTGCACCAACTGATTATCAAACAAGTTTTTCTTTAGCAGTAATAGATTCTGGTGGTGACTATCATTACTTAGATAAAAAACATGTTACTTTTATGCGTGAATATATAGAAGATCCAACAGATTCTACTCTGAGAGGTTTACCTTTATATTACGCTGATTTTGACAAAGATTTATCTACTGCATCAAATAATGGCTCTACATTAATTGTAAGCCCTGTACCTGATGCAGATTATAATGTTGAACTACATTACCTATTCAAGCCAAACTCTTTAGTTACAGACACTACAGGTACTTGGCTATCTAATAATGCACGTAATGCTTTGTTATATGGTAGTTTAGTTGAAGCATACATATTTATGAAAGGTGAAAACGATTTGACACAGCAATACGAGCAACGCTTTGCAAATGAAATATCTAGGTTGAAAAACCTTGCTGAAGCTCGCGGAAGGAGAGATGAATACCGTTACGATTCTTTGAGGACAACGGTATCTTAAAATAAATGAAACAAATAGAAAGTCTTAAAGGCAAATCAGTTGCCATAGTCGGTATGGGCAAAAGCTGGTTTGATTACAATTTAGCTAAATCACACGGGATACACTTTGACGAAGTATGGGCTATAAATGGCGTAGCATCAGTTATATACCACGATAGGGTATTTATGATGGATCCTGCATCCAGATTCTTAGATACAGATGATGCTGGCGGTCAAACAAAAAGTATGGCTGACATGTTACAAGAACATGAAGGGCCTATATACACATGTGAATTAGATGATCGTTGTCCTGGTCTTGTAGAGTACCCTTTAGAAGAAGTTGTGCAATATTCTAACTGTCACTATCTAAACAATACGGTTGCATACGCAGTAGCCTTTGCTTATTGGAACGAAGTTGCTAATCTTAAAATGTTTGGCATAGATTTTAGTTACAAAGGTAATTTACACTTTGCAGAAGCAGGTAGAGGTTGTGTAGAGTTTTGGTTAAGTAAATGTATCTCAGCAGGTATGCAAGTAGAAGTAGCACATAGTTCAGGTTTATTGGATACAGATGTACCAGCAGAACAAAAACTATATGGTTATCATAGGCTACAAAACCCATATATTATTTTGGTTGGCGAAGATGGTATTAAATTAGAAAGAATTAATACCCTAGATATTGTTAAAAAGAAACAAGAACCTGTGTTAATAGATAGGCATGATTCACACCTAAAACCACCAGAACCAAAGAAATGGTAGATGAAATAACACCAGCAGGTATGCCTGGATTAGGTCTTATAGAGGCAAAAACAAGTAATTATGGTGGGCATCCACCAGAGTTTTGGGCAGAAAGACTTACAGAAAAAATAGTTAGCACTAGCGAAAGCGAAGATCCTTACATAAAAGAACAAGCAAAAGCTTATAGGGACGCTATTTACCAAGTTTGTTTGATTTATATAAAAAATGCTATAAAATCTTATAAAGCTACTTTGATACAAGACTTTGTAAAGTCTGGTGATACGGAGTTAGCAGATATAATTAAAAGGATTTAATATGGCTATTTCATCAACATTAACCACAAGTTTCAAGAAAGAACTTCTTGAAGCAGTGCATAACTTCAAAAACTCAGGCGGAGATACTTTCAAACTAGCTCTATATACAAGCTCGGCTACTCTAGGTGCAACCACTACGGCTTTTACTACAACAGGACAAGCTAGTGGCACTAACTATACATCTGGCGGTAGTAATTTAACAAGAGTAGATCCTACTTCAAGTGGCACGACAGGTTTTACTGATTTTGCTGATTTAACTTTTGGTACTGCTACAATTACTGCTAGAGGTTGTATGATTTACAACTCTAGTGATAGTAATAAATCTGTAGCTACAATCGACTTTGGTGGTGATAAAACATCAACAGCAGGGGATTTTACAATAGTTTTTCCAGCAGCAGCAGCCAGTACAGCTATTATAAGAATAGCTTGATCTAGCCTCTTATGGCTAATATTACTGGTTGGGGTCGAGGCACTTGGGGTGAAGGTGCTTGGGGCGAACCTATACCAGTTACTCTTACAGGTTTAGCAGCTACAAGTGCGTTAGGCACTGTTTCTATCGTAGCTAAAGCTAACGTAACTCCATCATCACAAGTTGGTACTTCAGCAGTAGGCACGCCTACATTTGATTGTGAGGCTAATGTTAGTCTAAGTGGCGTATCTGCTACTTCAGCTCTTGGAACTCTAACAGTAGTAGCAAAAGCTAATGTCACACCATCTTCTCAAGCAGGCACAAGTGCAGTAGGATCTCTTACATTTGTTGCTAAAGCAAATGTCACGCCTAGTTCACAAGTCGGTACAACCGCAGTTGGTGGGGTTGGCGTAAACGGTGATGCAGTTGCAAATGCTCCTAGTGCTGTAGCCACACTTGGTAGTGTTAGCATAGATGTTGATGGTGAAGCAAATGTAGTAATTTCAGGTCTTGCAGCTACATCTGCCGTAGGATCTGTTACCGTACATCACAACGCTAAATTTAATATTGATGGTGTTTCTGCTACTAGCAGCGTTGGATCTGTGACTATTACAGGTAAAGGTAATATTAATTTAGTAGGTGTTTCTGGCACAGGAGAGGTGGGTAAAGTATTAATCTGGTCGCTAATAGATGATACACAAACAAAAAATTATGCTAATATAAATACTGACCAAAGTTCATCCTTTGCTGAAATTAATGAAACACAAACCCCAAATTGGGAAGAGGTAGCATAAAATATGGCAACTTATGTAAATGATTTAAGGTTAAAAGAGATAGCTACAGGTGACGAGTCAGGTACCTGGGGAACTTCTACGAACACTAATTTAGAGCTTATTGCAGAGGCTTTTAGCTTTGGTACAGAGGCAATAACTACTAACGCAGACACACACACTACAACAATAGCAGACGGATCAACAGATCCAGGTAGATCAATTTACTTAAAATATACAGGTACACTTGATTCAGCTTGTACAATTACTATTGGTCCAAACACAGTATCTAAGCTTTGGTTTATAGAAAATGGTACATCTGGCTCACAAAATATAATTATTTCACAAGGTAGTGGTGCAAGTATTACCATACCTAATGGTCATGTAAAAGCTATTTATTCAGATGGTGCTGGTTCTGGTGCTGCCATGGTTGACGCGTTTACTGATTTAAACTTAGCAGGTACAACAACAACATCTTCATTAAATGTATCAAGCGATTTAGATGTTGATGGTACAGCCAACTTAGATGCAGTTGATATAGATGGTGCTGTAGATATGGCTTCAACACTACAAGTAGATGGAGCTATAACTTTTAGTAGCACTTTAAATGGAATAGATATTCTAGCTGATACAACAAACTTTACTGACAGTATCTTAATAAGTCAAAACGCAAGTACAGGTACTTTATCAAGTGCTACTAATAATACAGGATTAGGTGATAGTGTTTTTGCTGCATTAACTTCTGGAACACATAATACAGGTATAGGTAATGTTGCTTTAAACGCTAATACAACAGGTGGAGGAAACACTGCAGTAGGTAGTTTTTCTTTAAATGATGCAACTACAGGCGATAATAATACTGCTGTTGGTTTTCAAGCTTCTAGGTATTTAACAACTGCTTCAAGCACAACAACAGTAGGTCATTTAGCAGGTGCTGGTGCTGGTGGTGCTAGTGTAATGACTGGCGATAATAATACTTTAGTTGGTAAAGAAGCAGGAAAACTTATTACTTCAGGTGCTAACAATACAGCAGTCGGTTCAGGTTCTTTAGATGCTAACACTACAGGAAATACAAACACAGCAATTGGTAAAGATTCTTTAGGTGCTAATACTACAGGCTCACAAAATACAGGTCTTGGTCATAATGCCTTAGAATCTAACACCACTGCATCTGATAACACAGCAGTTGGCAAAAATGCATTAAGAGTAAATACTACGGGTGCATCAAATACCGCAGTTGGTAAAAATTCGTTAGATGCTAATACGACTGGTGGTTCAAATACATCAGTTGGTGCAGAATCTTTGACAGCTAATACTACAGGTTCAAATTTAACTGCTGTAGGTTTAGGTGCATTAGAAGCTAACACAACAGCAGACCACAATACAGCAGTTGGCAGTGGTGCTTTAGCACTTAACACTACAGGAGAAAGTAACACAGCAGTTGGTTCACAATCTTTAGATGCTAATACTACAGGTCTAAATAATACAGCAGTTGGCAGACAGGCTTTAGATAATAATACAACAGGAAGTCGTAACACTGCTGTTGGCACAAATGCTTTAGATGCAAATACTACAGCGGACAATAATACAGCTGTTGGAGATGGTGCTTTAAAATCAAATACAACTGGAACATTTAATGTCGCAGTCGGTTCAGCAGCTATGGATGCATCAACAACAGCTCAGGAAAATACTGCTGTTGGCTATGGTGCATTAGGTGTTTGTACTACAGGTGGTGCAAATACTGCTATTGGTTATGCAGCAATGTCAACTGGTGATGTAACAGGTACTTTAAATACTGCTGTGGGTAATCAGGCTCTTACTGTTATAACAACAGGGTCAAGTAATGTCGCTGTTGGTAGAGAAGCAGGAGATGCTATTACCACTGGTAGTTCAAATACAGCCATAGGAACACAAGCAATAACTGCTTTAACGACAGGTTCTTCAAACACTGCAGTTGGAAAAGCTGCTGGTGAAGAAATAACAACAGGTTCACAAAATGTAATCTTGGGTGGTTATGATGGTAATCATCAAGGTTTAGACGTAAGAACTGAATCAGATGGTAAAGCAGTAGTATCAGATGGTGCTGGTGATATAGCTTTTCATAACGCAGTTGGTACAGCAATTTTAGCAGGTAACGTAGATGTCACAGGTGGTTCGGGTTCAGGCAATTCATTTGCTTTAGCAGATGGTGCTGTTACTGGTTTATTTGGTGGTGGTAATGGTTTTTCTGGTGTATTCATTTTAAATGATTTTACCAGTTCTGGTGAAATAGCCATGTTTATTACTGGTGGTGGTGTAATTACTTTGGTAAAGCAAACTGGTGTTAGTTTTGAAGTTGGCTCATCTCCTTCATCAACTAATTATGGTGTTTTTATGGATGGCACTACTGTTAAACTTAAAAGCAATAGAGGTGCATCTGCAAATTTTAGATTGATAAGTTTTAGGTCTAGAGACAGTCAATAGGAGTTTATATGGGGTATTATAATTTTACAGAAATAGAAAGCTACACAGAAGATAGCGTAGCACATAAAAAATATAAAGTTGAACAATATAGTGATTCTGATAAAACAAAATTAGTAGGTACTTCAGAAGTAATTACTTGTGGTGATAAAGTTGATAAACCACAAGACATAATGACTGAGATAGAGGGTTCAACCACACCAGAGGCGAATCCACCATATACATCAAAAAGAAAAATGGCTTATCCTAGTATTGAAGAACAATTAGATATGCAATATTGGGATTCAGTAAATGGTACAAGCACTTGGAAAGACGCTATAGCAAAAGTTAAATCAGATTTACCTAAATCTTAAAGGAGTAAAAAAATGGCAGTAACAAAAACAATAACTAAATGCACACCTTATATAAACTCGTCTAGTAAAGTTGATAAGTGGGATATACACATGAAATATGAAAATGGTAGCGAAGGTGATAGCACTTACTATACTTCTACTTTTAGCACTATAGTAGAACAAGTTGACCCTATGACAAGTGCAACTAACTTTACCTTAAAAGCTAAAGGCAGTTGGTCTAATTCTGATTTGGTAGCTATATGTCCTATATCGCACTGGGACACTGTGTTTGCAAGTCAAGTGGATAGCGTTATAACTAACCCACCTACAGTTAGTACACCAGATAACGATTTTAACGTACCTAGCTAATGATGGGTCAACACTCTTTTCAGGTACATAATATGCCTGCGGTATTTGTACTAGAAACACAAATGCCAGAAGAAATGATACTTGATCTAAATGACTATATGGATGAATATAGAGAAAGTAAAAATAAAGAATCATTAGCTAAAACCTTAGTGGGACAAATACATAAAGGGGAACAGTTACTGTTAGATCATAATGATAAAAGATTGCTTGAATATAACCATTTTATCTGTAACCTTGGTGCTGAATATATTAATCATTTTGCTAAGTCAGGTAATTTTCTTAAGTGTGGAAAACGAGTAGAAATTGACGAAACTTGGTCAGTGCATAGTTATGATGGTGATTATAATCCCATACATGATCACGGTACAAAAACGCTAATGGGCATATCTACTACAGCCTGGACTAAAGTGCCTACACAAATAGGTGCAAAAGCTACAGCAAATACACCTACCTATTCTCTTTATAATGAAAGTGGACACTCAGACGGATGTATAGCTTTTCAATACGGACAGGTTTCTGTTATTGATGCCGACAGATTAAAACCAGCTCAATCATTTGTTATGACCCCAGAAGTTGGGAAATTATTAATTTTTCCTTCTTGGTTACAACACATGGTCTATCCCTTTAAAGGTGAAGGTGAAAGACGAACAATCGCATCCAACTTAAACTGTTGGGATGTGCAAGAAACTACACCCCAGGAGGTGCAATAATGGCAAAAGCCGAAAAAAAAGAAAACGTTGAGGTAGAATTTACGCCTGTACAACAAAACTTTCAAGCTCATATACAGAGTTTGTCAAAAAAAATATCACAATATCAATTTGAGATTGATGAACTGATGCCAAGCTTAAATATGTATAAACAAGCTTTAGCAGATAGTATGAAAGATCAAACTGATAAAATACAAGAGGAGAGTAAAAATGACAATAATTAACATTCTAGTATGGATTACCGCTATAATATCTATAGCATCTGTTATAGCTGCTATAACACCAACACCAAAAGATGATCATTGGTTTAGTCATCTATATAAAGTTATTGATTGGTGTGCTTTAAATGTTTTAAAAGCAAAGGATAAATAAAATGAAAAATTTAATAATTATTTTTAGTACGGTTTTTGTTACATCATGTGCAACAGTGGGTGCAGTAATTGATGGTGGCAAAGATTTATCAACAAGTATTATTGATTCTACTGTTAAAACAGCAGGCAATATTACGACATCTGCTTTAGAAGATGTGAGCGGCGTTATTGAAACTGTTACAGAATCAACAGAAGATGTTGTTGAAAATGTTGTTGACGAAGTTGACCAACAAACAAATGAACTTGAATCATCTGATGAGGAGGATAGCAAATGAGTTTTTTAAAAAGATTATGGGGTAATTTAACTAATACAGAGGAAGTAAAAATTAGAACTCGTAATAAAAAAGGTCATTATGTAGCTGATGACAAATCAACTCCAGATGTAAATGAAGCTTGGACTACTAAAAGAGTAAAAAAGTCAGCTAAAAAGTAATGGCAAAATCACCTGATGCGTTTGTTTATAACGCTACGTTAGAACGTATTGTTGATGGTGATACCTTTGATTGTAGTCTTGATCTTGGTTTTGATGTTAAACTACATAAACAACGCGTAAGGTTAGCAGGAATCGATACTCCAGAAAGCCGCACAAGAGATCTTGCAGAAAAGAAATTAGGTCTTGCTGCAAAGGCAAGACTTAAAGAATTATGTATTGGTAACTTTAAGGTAAAGTCATTAGGAAAAGGTAAGTATGGTCGAATACTTGGAATACCTTATACAGAAGATGGTAGAGATATTTGCCAGGTTCTTATAAAAGAAGGACATGCTGTAGAGTATGACGGAGGCAAGAAAAAGAAAGTTTGGGGTGATTATTAATGGAGTCAGTTGTAACTTTAATCCAAGAGGTTGGGTTTCCTATTGCAGCTGCTCTAGGTCTAGGGTGGTTTATTTATAAACTTATAATGCGTATTGTTGACGGTATGGAAACAAAACTTGATACCGTTGATGAAAAAGTTGAAGGTCAGATAGCAGCTATAGAAGAGAGACTAGGTACAAAACTTGACTCTCAACATGGTATTTTAGTAGCATTAATAGACAGAGTGCGTAGCTTAGATAATGAAATCATACGCCAGGACACTTTAATTAAAACTATATTAGGTGTTCCACAACTAATCGACAGCAATAAAATAGCAAAAGCAGATAGAGATGATCAAAGAAAAGACTAAACAAGAACAAATAGAAGAAGAAATTGCAAAAACTAAAATAGCTACATGGGCTTTTTTTATAGGTGCTATTATGTTTGCTACAATTATAGGCATGAATTTAGCTGCTGATACCATTACGCATAAATTTAAATCTCCAAGTTTTAATGGTATTGGTACGTCTAGTCATTATTTAACAATAGAAAACCAAGAACATACACGTAAACTTACAGTAAAAGAAGAAATAAAAGCCTTACAAGATGAGATAAAAAGAGAAAAAGAAAACTCTACTCTTGCAAGATTTATGCGTAATTTAGAGTCTAGAGTTTACGCAGAATTATCAAGACAGTTAGTAAATAACTTATTCGGAGAAACACCGCAGAGCGAAGGTGTCATCACTTTAGAAGGTAATACTATTGAGTATACAAGTGATGGTGTAACTTTAACCCTTAAAATTACTGAGGCAGATGGTACAGTTACCGAAATCGTTATTCCTATTGGCACTTTTACTTTCTAGTTGTTCTACATTAGATCAGATTGAAGACACTTACGAGCAAAGGTTCTCTAAAGACGTTGCTAAAATACAAGATATACAATCACAAGAATTAAAAAACGTACCTATACCACAAGTTAGTCCAGTCGTAGCCGTATATCCTATGTCATTTACGGATCAAACAGGCCAAAGAAAAAGCAATAGCGAGTTCGCTTTGTTTAGCACAGCTATAACTCAACAACCGAACGCTTTATTGATTAGGGCTTTAAAACATGCAGGTGATGGTAAGTTTTTTAGAGTTGTTGAGCGAGTAGGACTAGATAACCTTACTAAGGAAAGACAGCTAATTCGTAGTGCCAGAGAACAATCTGCAAACGAAGAAGAAAAGAAAAAAGCTCTACGACCATTATTGTTTGCTGGTATCTTGATAGAGGGAGCTGTTTTATCTTATGAAGCTAACTTAGAAAGTGGTGGCTCTGGTGCTAGATACTTAGGTATAGGAGCAAGCGTACAATATAGAGAGGATAATATAACTATAAGTATGCGTATGGTTTCTGTAGCAACTGGCGAGGTTTTGTTAGAAGTTTTAAGTCAAAAGACCATATTTAGTTATGGTAGATCAGAAGATGTTTTTAGATTTGTGGAAGCAAATACCGAACTTGTAGAAGTTGAGTTTGGTAATGCAAGAAATGAATCGTCCACTATTGCCTTAATGAAAGCTATTGAAGGCGGTGTGCTTGAAATAATTGAAACTGGATATGAAAAAGGTTTCTGGGTTTTACAAAATAATGACGAAGGAGTAGAATTAAATGATGAAGAATAAACTTATTAGCGTATTAGCTGTTTGTTCACTTGCACTATTTTCAGCAGATAATGAAATATATGTTGATCAGTCAGGTACAGGAGCAAATATAGATTTAGAACAACTAGGTATATCAAATATTATTGGCGGTCTTAATAGTTCAGCAGGCAACTTGACTGCTTTTGATCTAGACGGTAATAGTATGACACTTGATATAAATATGATTGGTGCAACCAATAAATTTCTAGGGGATATATTTGCAGATAACTTTACTGGTTTTTATGAATTTGATGGTGGCACTAATACTTTTACAATACAAGTAGATCCAACAGACACGTATAGCTCTGATGGTTCTAATCAGTATGTAGATGTTACAGGTAGCGGTAACACTTTTACTTTAAATCAAGGTACTAGTGCTATGGCATCAAATTTAGATTTAGATTGGATTATAAATGGTTCTAATAACACTATAACATCTAATATAAATATAGATGGTGCAACAAACTATATGGATATTGACGGTTCAGATAACTCTGTTACTTACACTGGCACAGGTGTTACAGCCTCAGCAGGTGGATATTTTTATCTTGATCACACTGGTGGCTCAAGAACATTTAATATTTCACAACTAAGTACACAAGATAATGACTGGCTCAAGATTATATCTGTATCTGGCACTGCTGCTTCTACCGTTTGTGTTGTTCAAAACGACCAAGGTACAAGCACAAGCTGTTGATATTGGCGACATATCTGAACTAAACGGCACTGCACAAATTGTTAGAGATAAGCCTTATGATGCAGGCTTAAAGTTTGCTATACAAAGTAATGATGAGGCCATAACCAAAGATGGGCGTATGGCTATTACTTTTCTTGATGAATCCACTGTAAAACTTACAGAACATAGTCAGCTTCTTATTGACGAATACATATACGATCCCGATCCTAGTAAAGCAAAGATGGCACTAACCTTTGGTCTTGGCACTGCAAGGTTTATAACAGGCAATCTAAATCGTATAGATAAACAAAATATTTCTCTGAAAACACCTACAGCTAATATAGCAATACGTGGGACGGATTTTACGGCAACAGTTGATGAGTTAGGACGTAGCCTTATAATTTTGCTACCAGACGCTCTAGGGCTGTCTAGTGGCGAAATAGAGGTAGTTACTGCTATGGGTACCGTAATACTTAACAAACCTTACGAGGCAACTACCGTAAGTGTATTTGAGTCAGCTCCTACCAAACCTGTTATTTTGGATCTTACGTTAGACGTGATAGACAACATGCTTATTGTTACGCCACCTAAAGAAGAAGTATTAGTTGAAGAAGAAACCACTACAACAAAATCAGATAGCGTTCTGGATTTTAACGATTTAAATATTGATTATCTTGCAGAGGATTATCTAAAAGAAGATAGTTTAGAATTTACTGAGTTAGATATAAATTATCTTGATGTAAACTATTTAGAAGACTTGCTTAATGTGTTAGATGCATTAGCTATAGACGAAGAAGAAGATGTTTTAGCCCAAGCTACCACAACACAAATCACAGGCACTTTACTTGGTAAAGATCCAGATACACAAATTACCGCGTTTATTACAGGTAATGTAGTAAGTTTACGCAGAGAAGTAAATGAGAGTGTGCGAGTAGATATAAACGGTAGTAATGCTTACACTGTGATACTAATACAAGATGGTGTGTCTAATGTTATTAAGATAAATGGTGGTAGCGATAGTATAATTACTATCACTCAGAGTGATTAAATGAAGAAACTATTATTACCAATACTTATAATACTTTTAGCACCAGTAATTTATCAATCAACACCTACAGAAATACTTAAATTAAAAGTATTTGACGCTTTTGTAAAAACACCAGAACCATCTGGTAACTTTGTAATATTAAATATTACTGAAGATGATGTAGAGCGTGAGGGAGGTTGGCCTATACCTAGACAAAGATTAGCAGAAATACAAGTAGAATTAATTAATAATGGTGCCATAGGCATAGGCTGGGTTATAAGTTTTCCTCAAGCAGACCGTATGGGTGGTGATGAGATATTTTCAGAATCATTAAAGTTTGCTCCATCAGTTTTGGCTATGTTTGAAGATGGTAAGGGTAACTATCCTAAAACACCTGGAACAGTTGTGCTTGGTAAAGATAATGGTGGTATAATGTCTTCGGGAGTAAAGGAGAACCTTCTTCTCTTATCCAATCATGCACTTCAAGGGTTAGCCGTTGCTCCCACAGATATTGATCAATTAGTTCGTAGAGTACCCTTATTAGTAAAAACACCTAATAATGACTGGATACCTAGCTTTGGTACACAAATCTATAAATCTTTATTAAATGTAGAAACTTACATTATAAAAACTAATGATAATGGTATCGAAGAAATATCAATACAAGGAATACCACCAGTCAGAACAGATAGCCTAGGACGTAAATGGATTAGCTGGGTAGATACTAAACAAACCACATTACAAGAAATGCATGTCGCAGGTAAGTTTGTATTCGTAGGTGTTACAGCTAATGGAGTAATGCCACAAATAGCTACACCTGTAGGCTTATTAGAACCACATAAAATTCAAACTGCCTTATCAGAATCAATATTAATTCAAAATAGTCCTTATATACCAGATTATGCATTAGCTGTAGAAATGCTTTCTTTAGTCGTTTTTGTCTCATTAGTTTGGTTTGCTTTGCACCTATTGGGTATTACTTGGGGTATAACTATTGCTACGGTTTTGATGATAATTACTGCTACAACAGGCTACTTTCTAATACAAATGGGATTATTAATTGATGTGTCCTGGACGTTAATATCTGAATTTATAACAGGATCTATAGCGTTTTATCTTAGATTTAGACAACAATACAAACTAAGACAACAGATAAAAAAACAGTTTGAGCATTATCTTGATCCAAGACAAGTTAAAAAGTTACAAGACAATCCAGAATCCTTAGTATTAGGTGGTGAAAGAAGATATTGCACATTTTTATTTACAGATGTACGTGGATTCACTGCTTTGTCTGAAAAATTAGAACCAGAAGAAGTAACAAAAATTATGAATGAAGTGCTTACTATACAAGCAAATACTGTTAAGTTTTATGACGGTATGGTAGATAAATATATTGGTGACGCTATGATGGCCATATTTAATGCACCCGTAGACGTGCCAGATCATGAAACCGCAGCTGTTCTTTGTGCAAAAGAAATACAAGATAAGGTTAAAATGGCTAATTTAGGAATTGAAATAGGCGTTGGTATCAATACTGGATACGCAGTTGTAGGTAATATGGGTAGTGATACTAGGTTTGATTACTCTGCTATTGGAGATGCTGTAAATCTTGCCGCAAGACTTGAAAGCTCTACAAAGGAAGTTGGAGAAGATATTGTTATAGGTTATGATACTATCAGTTCAAGTAACTTTAGTGATCAAATAATACTAAAAGAACTTGAAAGTATTTTTGTAAAAGGTAAAGAAAAACAAATTAAAATATATACGTTACAAAATGATTGATAAAAAAATGACAGTTAATGATGTAGCAGAAAGGCTTACAAAGCTTGAAACCATATCACATGAGCGTTGGAAAACTGCTTTTAACGAGTTTTCTGATATCAAACAAGAAATTACCTATATAAATTCAACTATAAAAGCTGCGACCTTTGGTGTCTTTGGTTTTATAGGTGCTATAGGTATTGCTGTTTTAACGAGGTTTTTAATATGAAAGGATTACTAAAAAATATTGTTGGTGCAGTAGCACCCACGTTAGGGTCTGCTATGGGTGGACCGCTAGGTAATATGGCTATGGGTAAGATAGCTGAGGTTTTGGGTGTGTCAAATGATCAAAAATCAATACAACAAGCTATACAAAATGCTACACCAGAGCAAATGTTAGAACTTAAAAAAGCAGAACAAGACTTTGAAGTGCAGATGAAAGAGCTTGATGTTGATGTTTTTAAGCTAGAAACACAAGATAAACAAAATGCAAGAAGTATGTTTAGTAAAGACTGGACTGCTCGTATTATAGGACTGTTTACAATAGGTGGATTTTTAGGTTATATATTTTTAGTTACTTTACAACCGCCAGAGCAAAATAGCGAAGCATTAATTAACTTAGTGCTAGGTTATTTAGGAGGATTAGCGAGTGCAATTATTTCGTTTTATTTCGGAGCATCTCACACCCCCGATAAAGGAGAGTAAAATGCAAATATCACAAGAAGGCGTAACGCTTATAAAACATTATGAAGGTTGTCCCAAAGATGCAGATGGTAATGCTGTGTCTTATAGATGTCCTGCAAACAAGCCCACAATAGGTTTTGGTTCTTTAAAATTAATAGATGGCACTCCTGTCGAGGATAACATGTCTATTACCATGCAAGAGGCAGAAGATTTATTAGCTCATGAACTAAAAGAATATGAGGGTTATATTCATGATCTAGTTAAAGTTCAGTTAAACCAAAATCAATTTGATGCTTTAGTATCTTGGGTATTTAATCTAGGCCCAACTAATCTTAAAAGTTCAACTATGTTAAAAGTGTTAAACAGCACACATGTTGATTGGGCGGATATACCATACCAAATACAAAGATGGAATAAAGTAAATGGTGAGGTAAACGAAGGATTAGTAAAAAGAAGAAAGAGTGAAGCTTTATTATTTGAAGGTAAAGATTGGACTGAGGTTTAGATGCCGTTACAAAAAACCATATTTAGACCAGGCATAAACCGAGAGGGTACAGCTTATGATAATGAAGGTGGTTGGTTTGATTGTAATCTAGTACGCTTTAGAAAAGGTAGGCCAGAAAAATTTGGTGGTTGGGAAAAATTATCAGCCGCAACATATCTAGGCACAGCTAGAGCTTTACACGGTTGGATATCATTAGGTGGTACAAAGTATCTTGGTATAGGAACGCACCTTAAGTATTATATTGAAAGCGGTACAGTATTTAACGATATTACACCAATAAGATTAACAACATCTGCAGGTGACATAACATTTTCTGCTACAAATGGTGATGCCACTATAACCGTTGCAGATACTTCACACGGGGCTGTAAAAAATGATTTTGTAACATTTAGTGGTGCTTCTTCTTTAGGCGGTAATATTACAGCTGCAGTTTTAAATCAAGAGTATCAGATAGCAACCATAGTAAATGCTAATAGTTATACTATAGAAGCTAAAGATACTTCTGGTGCAACTGTAACAGCTAATTCTTCTGATAGTGGTAATGGCGGCTCTTCAGTTGTAGGTGCTTATCAAATTAATGTTGGGTTAGATGTTTACGTGCCTGGTACAGGCTGGGGCATAAATGGCTGGGGTGAAGGCACCTTTGGTAGCACATCCGCATTAGATGCTACAAATCAATTAAGACTTTGGACACACGATAATTATGGAGAGGATTTAATAATAGGTGCTAGAAACGGTGGTATATTTAAATGGACAGAAAATAATGGTGTTGGTACAAGAGCTGTACAATTATCTGGTATCACAGGTGCTAATTTAGTGCCTACCGTTGGTTTACAAGTAATTACTTCAGAAGTTGATAGACATTTAATAGTATTAGGAGCTGATCCTATATCAGGCACTTCTAGAACAGGAGTAATAGATCCTATGTTGATTGCTTTCAGCGATCAAGAAAATGAATTAGAGTTTGAGCCATTATCTACTAATACAGCAGGTTCTCTTCGTTTATCGTCTGGATCTTCAATAATTGGTGCAGTCAAAGCTAGACAAGAAATTTTGATTTGGACAGATACAGCTTTATATAGTATGCAATTTGTTGGTCCACCTTTTACTTTTGCCGTTAATTTAATTAATGAAGGTACAGGACTTGTAGGACCAAAAGCGGCCGTAACTACACCATCTGCTGTATATTTTATGAGTTATAACAACTTTTACTTTTACAACGGTTCTGTAAACACATTACCTTGTTCCGTACAAAATTATGTTTTTGGAGACATAAACTTAACACAATCTTTTAAAATACATGCTTTTACTATTAAAGATAAAAACGAAGTAGGTTGGTTTTATTGTTCGTCAAGTTCATCTGAAATAGATAGATACGTTATATATAACTATGCAGAAAACCTCTGGTTTTATGGCCAACTTGTAAGAACGGCTTGGCTTGATTCTGGTATAGAAAATTATCCTAGAGCAGTAAATGACGGTTATTTGTTTCAACAAGAAAAAGGATTTAATGATGATGGCTCACCTATGACTGGTGTTTTTATAGAAAGCAGTGACTTTGATTTAGATGATGGCGAGAAATTTGCTTTTGCAAGAAGAATAATACCTGATTTTAAATTTATAGAAGATGCAAATAATGGTTCTGTAAATGTTGTTGTTAAGACCAGAAACTTTCCTGGCGATTCACTAGCAACTAACTCAACTAACGAAATATCAAGCACCACACAACAATCACATATAAGGGCTAGGGCTAGACAGATGGCCTTACGAATAGAAAGTAATGATGATGCTACAAATAATGGTAATTTATCAATAGGATGGCGTTTAGGAGCGACAAGAATAGATATTAAAACTGACGGCAAAAGATGAGTAAGTTGTTACAAACTCAGCTTCCTTTGGCACAAAGCGAGGTTACTCCAGATACTTTTAACCGTTTAATTAGGCTACTTGAAATAAATTTAGGTGCGGTTGACCTAGACAATACGCGTCAAGTAAGCGAAAATGAGCTGAATACTATAAATTTTAATGCTGGTAGTATTATTTGGAATACAACATTAGAAGTATTACAAGTATATACTGGTAATAAATGGGTAGATATCGGTACAAGACTTGTAGATGATGGTCTAGAAGCAACAAGTGCAGTAGGCAAGGTAACTGTTAAAAATAATGGTGCCACGTCTATCAAACTTGCTAATTTTGGTAAATAATAGATACTTTAGGTATCTACAAACAACTTAGTAAAAGCTATGGAAGACAATATACAAAAATTAGCGAGTATGGGTAGATTTGAAGATGATCAAATAGCTCACGTTGCAACAGGGGAAATGATAGTACCACCAGTAATTTCTCCAGTAACACGAATGATGATAGAGGATGACATGCTCAGTCAGGGTATGGACCCTAATCAATATATAGTAGGTGGCAATCCCTCAATAAACCCTAGAACAGGCCTACAAGAATTCTTTATAAAAAAACTATTTAAAAAAGTTAAAAATGTAGTTAAAAAAGTAGCACCTATAGCCGTAAGTTTTATCCCTGGTATGCAGCCCTTAGGTAAAGCATTATTAACAGCTGGGGTTGGTAAAGCCTCTGGCTTATCTACCAAAGAAGCCTTATTAGCAGGAGCCACAGCTGGATTAGGATCAAAATTTTTAGGTTCTAGTGCTGGTGGTAAAGGGTTGCAGGGTTTAAAGGGTACTTCAGGTAAATTTTTTGGCAAAGGTGGTACTTTTAGAAATATATTAGGAAGAGGCAGAGAATTTTTACTACCTGGCGAAGATAAAAAAGGTTTATTTAAAAACATATTTGGGCGTAATCAGCTTCAAGAAATTACTACTAGGACTGGTGAATTTGGCGAACCTGTTTATAGTTTACCTGATGGTACGGAAGTATCTAGAGCGGATTTACAAAAAATGGGATATACATTTGATGAAAGTGGTAATCCTATTACACCTACACAAACAACACAAGAAACTGGGCCTTTAGGCCTTCCTATTGGACCACGATTAAGAAAAAGGTTTTTAGGTGATGACTCACAACCTATCTTTGGACAACAAACAGGTACACAAACAGGTACTCAAACAAAAGGTGGTTTAGGCCTAGGAGGAGCAGGCGGTCTTGCAGCATTAGCAACTTTATTTGGCCTAGCTACTAAAAAAGCAGCAGAAAAAACAGAAGGCGGTTTACGTGATATAAGATTATCTGTTAGACCAGATTTAATGCCACAACAAGTATTTCAAGGCTTTGATGTTGGTGTAAGACCTGGTATGCAACAAGGCAACGCAGTATTTGATGTCTCTGTAAGAAATCCAGAAAATGAAAGATTTGCTTTTATGGTTTTACAATCAAATGATCCAGATATTTTAAATAAGTTAGATGATATAGATAAACAAAAATTCGAACACGGTTTAATAATGAGTGGTGAGTTTGGTTTATTTACAGATGCAACACGTGGTAAAAACTATATGCCTTCATCAGCTTTTCAGAATATTATGAGAGCAAATGCTACTGCACAAACAAAAATACCACAAATGTCTTATGGTGGTGGTATGGGATATAGGCCAGGTTTTGCTATGGGAACGCCAGATGGACTTATAAAAGAAATGATAGGTGAGTTAGATTTAAGGCCTGGTGGTCGTTCTGTAGGCCCTGGTACAGAAACAAGTGATGATATACCAGCTTTACTTAGTGATGGCGAGTTTGTGCATACTGCAAAAGCAAACAAAGGACTTGGAGGTTTTAAAATAGAAAAAAACAAAGATAGTCTTACTATTTTTCCAACAGGTAAACCAGATAGAGAACAAGGTTTCAAAAACAACGACATGTTGATGAAATTTTTTGAAGATTATCAAGAAAAAGTAAGTTAATTATGGCATTTTTAAAAAGAATATTTAGAAACAGAAGTTTATTAGAAAATTTAGGTAGAGAACCGCTAGCCCCCACTTTAGAACCTATAAGACCAAGACCCATAGTTACACCATTTGTACCACCACAACCAGTTTTACCTTTTCCAGAGAGACTGCCAGACCCGTTTGAAAGGTTGCCTCTTGAAAATCCAAGAGATGATTTTTTATCAATACAAAGATTAGATGATAGGCCACGACCACAAATAATACCGCCTGTTACACCACCTCCCGTTATACCACCACAACCACCACAATTACCGCCTGTAACACCACCTCCTATATTACCCCCAGTTATAACACCTCCTGTTGCACGTCCAGTTATACCACCACAACCACCATCTATAGGTGGTATAGGTGGCATTAATCAGAATATTAGACCTTTGGAAAGAATAATTGAAGTTCCAAAAGAAGATCAATTATTTATAAGCAGATTAGATGATCCTATTGTAAGATCATTACCAGTTGGTGATCCGATACCTTTTACACCTCCAACTCCTGATCCTATTATTACAACAGATCCAATCATAACTGATCCCGTTATAGAACCTGCCCCTACCACGCCAGCTGCAGTGGCAACAGATGTGGGGGCAGTACCCGTAACTACAATACCAGAAGATGTTAGAGGCCAAGTTGATCCTGTTTTAACACAACAAGATACAAGAGAATTACAAACCGATCCCCTGTTACGTGCTTTGTATTTTGGTACTGCTGATCAACCTGGCTTCATTAATCAATTACAACAAGCAACTGCTAATTTAATAGCTAGTGATGTACCTTTACAGCAAACAGCAGGCCTTAGTGAGCTAGAACAAATAGCTCAAGATAGAGCTTTAGCTGATCTTGGTGTAGCTGAGCCTTTTGTAGGAGAATCGGCTGATTTAATTAGAGGCACTACAAGACAGTTTGATCCAAGCATGACACAACAGTTTTTTAATCCTTTTGAAGATCAAGTAGTACAACAAACTATACAAGACGTTCTAGAAGCTGGTGAAAAAAGAGATATTGCACAAAGAGCAAGGGATATACAAACAGGCGGTTTATCAGCCTTCGGCTCTAGGGCAAGACTTACTGCTGCTGACCGTCAAGAAGCTCTTGGTAGAGGCTTAGCAGAAGCTCTAGGAGGTATTAGACAAGCAGGTTTTGGTCAAGCACAAAGAGATGCTATTACTACTTTTGCACAACAAAGACAAGCAGAGCAACAAGCAGCTAGAGATTTAGGACAGGTTGGCACCACACTAGCTGATTTAAGAGCTGGTGAGCGTAGAGGGTTAGCTGGCTTTGGACAAACAGGTAGAGATATTGAAGAAACAGCTCTATCAAGATTATTTAAACAACAACTAGATCAACAAGGTAGGCCTTTAACAACACTACAAGTTACTGGTCAATTATTACCACAGTTTCAAGCTGGTACAACACAAATAGATTCAGAATATAGGCTACCTGTAGACCCTTCACAAAGAGGTTTAGGTGCCGCTTTAAGTACATTTACAGCTTTAGCACCAGGCCAAACAACTGATTTATCAAAATTAGGAGCTGCTTTTAGTGGCTATGGTACTTCATCATGATAGGAGAAACTATTGTTACAGCACCAAGAATATCAACTGATATTGCAGTTGATACGAAGCAACCTAACAGGTCATTTCAAGATGTAAATAGCGAGATCATTTCATTAGAAAAACAATTAGAAGATTTACAAAAAAGGAAACAAAATTTAATAGATCAATCTCAAAGAGGCCTTGGCAGGTTTGCACCACAAAGTTTATTTTCATTTTCTGATCCAAATTTTCAAGAAGGTAAACAAATGTTTATTAAAGATTTTGATGATTTAATAAATCCTTTACTTGAAAGAATAGAAAATTTAAAAAAATTAAGAACAACAAAAATGGATGATGCTGGTATACAACCTGCTCCTGTAAGACCGCAAACTGGTGTTACTCAACAAGATTTAGATCAATTAAAAACATTAAAAACAAAAGCAGAAAAGGATGATACAACTGATGTAGTAACTGCAAGTGGCGAAGATACAAAAGATGACGATACTGGTGCAGGAGTCGTTGATGGAACAACGTTTGATATAGAGGATAAGGAACCGTTATTTCAAACTGAGCGTATGTTAAATTTTTTAAGAAATGTTGGTCAATCATTAGTATTACAACCAGATATGGGTGCAGGTTTAGCTGTTGGTGCCGCAAAAGCTGCTGAAGAACAAAAGAAAATAGATTTATTAAGAGAGCAACAAACAGTAGATTTACTAAAAGAAAGTATAAAAGCAGGACAAAAAGCACAACCATCTGGATCCTTAGTAAAACAATATGAAGATGATTATTTAACTAACTATTCACAATTTAAAAAAACAGAGACTACTTTAGATTGGTTAAATCAAGTAAAAACTTTAATAAATCAACCAGATGACGTAACAGGTCTTTACTCTTTTGCCAAATCTTTAGGCTATCAATATTTTCAAGCACCATTTAATTCAGCTGCAACTCCAGATAAATTAACTGTTATCAGAAGAATTTTAACAACCATAGCCACTTCAAATCCTGGTGATATTATTAACCAAAGCTCAGGTAGATTATCTGATAGAGACATACAGTTGGCTGAAGAAATTTTAAGTTCTTTAAAAGGTTTTAAAGCTATAACTCAAGGTGAAACAGAATTATTAAATAATATAAATAGGCAGTTAATAAGATTTGGTGAGGGACAAGATGAAAGACTTGCAATTTTAAATAATGCTAAAACTTTTTTTGAAAACAACAACTTAAATCCCCCGACTGTACCAGAATTTACGGCAAAACAAGGATCAAAAACCTCTACAGGACAAGAAATAATTGAATACAATTTAGGTAGTCTTGAAGCACAAAATGAAATTACTAACAAAAATATTGCAGATAAAACTAGGTCTGAAGCTCTAAAATCAGCTGGTGTAGATGACTAAGTATGCAAACTTATAAAATAAATATCAGCCCCACTGTTTCTAATGTCGTTGAAGCTAATTCGTTAGAGGAAGCAATAAAAAAAACAAAAGCAGAAATAGCTAAAGGGTCATTATCAAAACTTTATGATGATTTATTCTTCGATTATGAAACTGGTGTTCCTGATAAATCTCTTAGAAGAAAACTTGCAAGGATGGAAACTCCACAGGAGCAAGATAATTTACTCAGTAATATTGTTGGATCAGATGGCTTTGTAAGAAATACAAAAATGCAATTAGCATTAACACCTAAAGGACTAGAAAGATTAGGTTTGCCATTTGATAGAATAAGATTAAATGACGGCACTACGTTAGGCGTAAACAAAGTAATTGATGAAAGAAGTTTTGGATTTACAACAGGTGATGCTGCAGATTTTATGGGTATTGTTGGGCCTATTGCAGGTGCAATACTTGCTTTTAGTCCTCAAGCAAGAATATTAAAAGGTATAACCTCTTTAACAGGTAATAAAAAATTTTTAAGAAATCTTTTGACTGCAGGAACAGGCACCGCTGCTGGTAAAGGTGCTGAAGAAATTATTGATGCAGCAGAGGGTTTTCAACTACAAGAAAGAGATGAAATAGCTAAACTTTTAGCTGGAGAGTTTGCATTAGGTGCTGCTGGCCAAGGTTTAGGAGATGCTATTGGGGCAGGTTTTAAAGCGATTATAGGTACAAAACTATCTGGTAAAGAAAATTTTTTAAATAAAAGAAGAGTTGAACAAGCTGCTAAAGGAAGATCATTATCTGATATAAATAAATTAGATAGAGACCTTGGAAAAGTAGCATCAGAGAAAGAAATTAAAGACGCAATTAAAGCTGGTAAGGTTAGATTAACATCTGTACCATTTTTAGCTGCACAAGCAACTTTTGGTAAACCTTTAATGGCTAGATCGCAACAAATAGTAGAAACAGTTACAGGCGACAAAAGGATAGGCCCAAATGTCCAATATTTAGCAGAAGAATTAGAAAATATTACTGGTCTGATTAATGATGAAAGTGTTTTACTAAAAACTTTGGTAGATGATATAACAGTGGGTGACATAGTTACAAGTGTTGATGATGTTGCATTTAAGTATGATCAGGCTCAAAAGCAAGCAACAAAAAAACTTACTGAATTGTTAGAAGAAATAGCAGAAACAACTTATGGCTCTAAAAACTTTAAAAATGTCTTAGGTAACAGGCAGATGGGAGAGACTTTTCAAAACACATTAGTAAATGCAAGAAAAGCTATAAATAAAGAACGTGGTTTTGACTATGATGCGGTTGATGCAATATTTAAAAGTATAGCAAATGATGGTGTTAATAAATCTGTAAATACAACAGTAAATCAAGTAATAAAACAATATATTGATGAGGCACTTGACATTATTGAAATACATAAAAGCAATCCTTTTTGGGACGTAAACTCGCAATCTGGAGTTTTAGACTCTGGTACCATAATAGACTTAGAGCGATCATTTAAAAGAATACAAAAAAATTCTGAAGATTTTTTAAATGGAAAAGCTGGTGCTACAGGCAGCACACTAACTGATATTAGAAATGCTATAAGTGAAACAAACAGATTAAAAAATAGTGAAATTACACCCAAAAAAGAAAGAAAAACTATTACAAGAATATTAAGAAAGTTAGATGACTCTGATATTAAAGGTAATGATAGTATTTTAACGAGTCTTGAAAATAATGGTGCAAGAATGATTACATTTAATATAGCAGATTATAATAGAACAAACCCATTAACTGGTGCTTTAAAAACAGAGTTAAATGATCCCGATAAATTAAAATTAGACACTGCTATACGACTTTTAAGAATAGCGAATGATAAGAATAGAGCTAGATTACAACCTTATGATGATGTCATAATAAAAAAGGCTTCGTCTGAGGCAGAGGTTAGCGGTGCAGCAGATCCAGATAAAATATTTAATGATTTAATAATTAACGGTTCAACAAGAAATCTAGAAGATTTTTTTGATGCTTTAGGTCAATACGACACTTACTTAAAAACTATAGGTCAGGCACCAAAGAAAGCTAATAATGTTAATTTTATTAAAAATGAAATTAGAAAAAGATTATTTAATGATGCCTTTAGAACTGCCACTAATGTTAATACAGGTAATGTAAATTTTACCCAGTTTGTAAGACAAATAAACAAATTTGAAAATCAAAATCCTGGAAAATTAGATATATTATTTTCTGATATTGGTGGTGCAAGTGTCGCACAAAATTTTAGACAAACTATGAAACAGTTATTAGAAATTGATCCTAAATTTAGATCTACCGAAGTAAAACAATTAATAAAATCAATACCAGATGAAACAGGATTGACAGCAACTCAAACTGGACTTGAATTTATTGAAGGCTTAAAAACACTTGCAAGAGAAGCAGATATTAATGAAAAATTTATTAGAAACAAGGCTTTATCAACATTACCTGAAAAACCTGTGGATGAAATAGTTACTTCTATTTTTAGGCCACAAAATGCTGATAATATAAACTTTATCAAACTTGAAGTAGATGATGCTACTTTTGCTCAAGTACAAGATGCAGCTATGGTTAAATTAATTGAAAACTCTATAGATTTTGGTAATCAAGGGATTGGTAAAATTACAGATATTTTTAAATACAAAAATTTAGATACCGCATTAAAAAAATATGGTGATGAAACTCTAGACGCTATGTTTGGAAAAGAAACAAGACTTGGTTTACAAGATTTAGCAAAAAATATAGATGTTTTAACAACAGGTGAGCCTGGTAGATTGGGTGTTGCAGGAGGTGGTATTGTAGCTGGTGCTATTGGGGCTTCGGTAATATTTAACCCTTTATCTGCCCTTAGTATTTTGCCTGGTTTATTTATTACTAAATACTTTTTATCAAGACCAACTTTGATAAAGGCTTTAACTAAAACTGATAGAGATTCTGTAACTTTAGTAATTGAAACTTTTAACAGGCTTGTGTCACAGCTAACAGCTAGAGGTATAGGTGAAGGAATAGATGAAGGTAGAGAACAAGCAGAACTTTTACAAAATCAATTATTACAAACTGAACAAGCACAACAATTCCAAGATGATTTTAGAAATTTTGCACCGCAACAAAGTATTACTTACCCAGAGATACAGCCTATACCAGATCAATTAGAACTAGATAGACAAGCAAGACGTGAATTTGCAGAACGTCTGTTTAGAAGACCAGTTATATAAGCCCTATCTCATCCCTATCAAAACCTAACGGTACATCTGATAAACAAGTTAGATGTTCTTTTGGTATATGTATGTATGGTTCGTTATCTTCATCATAATTAGGTGTAGGATTTATATTCATACGTATATCATAGACATAATCTGGCATCCATTCGTGCATCCATATACCATCTGTCATACCGTATACAGTAATAAACGGATAGCCAGTTGACTGGCTAAACGAAGCACCTTTACGTAGTTTGTTTGCAGATAATATAAATGTATCGTACTTATCACTAGCAAAACTACGGCACTTGATCTCACACCAGTACCATTTATCTGCTGATTCTATCCAATAATCTATACCGTAACTAACTGGTAGTTTGTGACAGCTTACCTGCCAGAGGCCTTCTAAAAAGCCTGCCACCCTATCTTCTCTTTTTTTATCTTGTATTGTTTCAAAACTTGGTGTTTTAAACATAATTACCTCCTATTCTTCAAAGAATGTAGGATCAACAGCGACAAACCTTTTGGTTGGTCTACCCTTACCACCTACTTTAATATCTATTTCCTGTATCTCTCCAGCATTTTTAAGTCTCTCTATAATTTCTTTTACTTCATGTGACTTCATACTTCTAAATAATTCATGACGGTCAACCTCACGTTTAGATATGCCCTCGCTCTCCCTAGACCTTATGTAAGACAATACTTGCTTAATCTTGGCCTCAGTAGCAGAACTTGCTACTTTGTCTCTACAGGCCTCTATAAATAGCATATCGTAGTATCTGACGTAGTCTATTGCCCACTTAGTAACATCTGCTGTAATCGTTGCAGTTTGTGCATTTGATGCCAAAGCACATATCAAAGCCAATCGCATAGCTTTTTCTTTAGAACGGCTTAGAAGAGGCTCTAGGCCATCTTTTTCTAATATATCTTGCCTTTGCACTATTTCACTAGCAAACTCTTGTAGTAACTGCTCTGAGTCTGCATCAAAGCT
>Ga0209348_1000309_pt1 | contig 26924 bp, 34 predicted proteins | sample ETNvirenome_2_30_FD_184065 | JGI IMG/M metagenome (GOLD analysis project Ga0209348, IMG submission 184065) | Marine viral communities from the Pacific Ocean - ETNP_2_30 (SPAdes) (version 2) | ecosystem: Environmental > Aquatic > Marine > Oceanic | place: Pacific Ocean | collected 2013-06-22
AATGATGAATCCCAAGGTTAATAGAATAACCTATGAGGAGGTTATTAATGGAGGCGATAATGCAACATCTGGAGACCCTTTACACACAGAAGAAGGGACTAGATCTTCAATGGGAGCAGGAGCATCTGAAAGAGGGTAGATATACTCTCGATATGGTTAAGATTGACAGAAAAGTCAGAGAAGTAATTAGCCAGATTAAACTTGCAGAAGCAGAAAAAGCTGATGCAGAAAATAAAATAGAAGCTGCGGCTCCTCAAGTTTCAGTAGCTACTTAATAAAAAGCTACATCGTTGGAAAAAAACCAATCCACATCACAGGCTCTCTTGCGCTCTATTAAAATCTAGTATATAAAAAAATAACTATACAAATAAGTTTATGTAGACGCGTATAGTCGACGGCCTAGAGACTACATAAACGTAACTAGGAGGATAACACTATGGCAAACACTACGTTCCAAGGACCAGTAACATCCAAAGCAGGATTCATTACTACAGGTCCGGCTAATGTCGTAGACGCTGATTCTAGCATCTCATTAACAGTTGCTTCTCATTCGGGAAAAATTGTACACAACGATGCAGCAGGAGCAGTGACTTACACATTACCAGCGACAAATGCAAATTCTGATTCTGCAGTTGCAGGACCAGGCGCTGATATAAACAACTTATCTAACGTTGGTGCAAAATTTGAAATCTTTTCTTCAATTACGAAGACTGGAGATCTTGTTGTACAAGTTGCAAACGCAACTGACGTTATGATCGGAAGTGCATCATTTATTGATGACACATCTGATAACATGGTTGGTTTTGAAACAGCTTCAACATCTGATACTATTACTTTAAACGGTACTGATACAGGTGGTGTAACATTTGCAAAAATCGAATGTACAGTTATTGCTTCAGGTAAATGGAAAGTTGACGTGATTTCAGGTTGTACTGGAACACCAGCGACTCCGTTTAGCGCGGCAGTAAGTTAATAATTAATTTAGTGTGGGCCTTCGGGCCCATACTTAAATTTTAAGGAGAATAAAAATTATGAAGGGCGATGTAAAAGCAGTTAGAGTTACAGCCACAGGGGCAGTATTCGCTGGAAGAACTAGACTTAGAGGAATTGTATTAGCATCTGATGCAGGTGGTGCTGGCACTATAATTCTTCAAGATAATACGGATAGCACAAGTTTGTTCCAAGCTGACGTTCCTAATGGAGATGTTTTTTCAATGAACATTCCTGAAGATGGGATATTATTTCCAGGTGGGATGAAAGTATCTACTATTACAAATATAGAAGCAGCTACTTTATTGATTGATAAGTAGGAGGTTAAATGGCTAACACTACCTCGGGGACAGCAACGTTTGATAAGAATTTTTCTATTGATGAGATAGTAGAAGAAGCTTACGAGCGTATTGGACAACAAAACGTTTCAGGTTATCAACTTAAATCTGCAAGACGATCTCTTAACATTCTATTTCAAGAATGGGCTAATAGAGGTTTACACTATTGGGAAGTTGCAAATAACAGTATTACTTTAGTTGCAGATCAAGCAGTATATACTATGTTTAGATCTACTGGAGATGGTACATCAGATGCGACGGCTGTTTATGGAGTTGATGATGTATTAGAGGCTTCATTTAGAAACTCTAATATAGATACACCACTTACAAAAATTAATAGATCTCAGTATCAAGCTTTATCAAATAAAACATCTACAGGAGTTCCAACACAATATTTTGTTCAAAGATTTATAGATAAAGTTACAATAACTTTATACTTAACACCTGGTTCTGATCAGGCAGGAAAATTTATAAATTTTTATTATGTAAAAAGAATACAAGATGTAGGTGATTATACAAATGCAACCGATGTCCCTTATCGTTTTGTTCCGTGTATGTGTGCAGGATTAGCTTATTATCTTGCTATTAAAAATGCACCACAAAGAGTGCAAGAATTAAAATTATTGTACGAGGATGAATTACAAAGAGCTTTATCAGAGGACGGCTCATCATCTAGTACTTATATTAGTCCTAAAGTTTATTATCCGGAGGCATAATGGCGTTATCTTCAGGTAAATATGCAAAATTTATATCAGACAGATCAGGACAAGAATTTCCATATTCAGAAATGGTTATTGAATGGAATGGGTCTAGAGTTCACATATCTGAATTTGAAAAGAAACACCCACAATTAGAACCAAAATCACACTCAGCAGATGCACAGGGTTTATTAAATGCAAGGCCTGATAGAACAGAGCCAGCAGTGGCTAGAGTCTTAACTTTAAATCCTTTTAAAATTACAAATGGTTCTACAACTGTAACTGTATTTGAAGAAAACCATGGTAGATCTACAAGTGATACTGTTAGATTTAGAAATGCAGAAGGTTCTCTTGGATTAACAAGCTCAGATTTAAATAAATCTGTGGGATTTACAATTGCTAGAGTTGATGCTAATAATTATACATTTACAGCTGCTGGTACAGCAACTGCAAATTCAAATATAGGAGGAGGGAGTGTATCGGCTGGTCCGGTAACACTAACACCATAATGGCAGGATTAAGCGCATCAGGATTAAAAACACAAATAAAAAGTTATACTGAAACAGATTCAAATGTTTTAACAGATGCTGTTTTAGAGAATATTATTTTAAATGCACAATACAGAATATTTAGAGACGTGCCTATTGATGCAGATAGAAAACAACAATTAGGTAATTTAGTTGCGGGTCAAGAAACAATTAATGCTCCTGCAGGAGCAGTTTTTATTAGAGGTATACAAGTTTATGATTCAACATCTGCTACCACTGGTGCCAATGTTTGGCTAGAAAAAAAAGATGTCACGTATCTTCAAGAATATATATCTTCAACAGAATCAGCTAAAAGAGGGCAACCAAAATACTATGCTATGTTTGGTGGTGCTACAGGGGAATCAGATACCACATCTGGAAGAATGATATTTGCCCCTGTTCCTGATACCACATACAAATTTAGAGTTCATTATAATGCTGCCCCTGCATTATTAGAAAATGATGATACTAATTATATTAGTCTTAATTTTCCAAATGGACTATTATATTGTTGTCTATCAGAGGCATATGGATTCTTAAAAGGCCCTACAGATATGTTGACACTATATGAAAATAAGTATAAACAAGAGGTGCAGAAGTTTGCTGCAGAGCAAATAGGTAGACGTAGAAGAGACGATTATACAGATGGCACAGTTCGTATTCCAGTCCCTTCACAGACACCATAAAAGGAGATAAATTATGGCAATAACATCGGCAATTTGTAATAGTTTTAAACAAGAACTTTTAGTTGGAACACACAATTTTACTGCATCGTCAGGAAATTCTTTTAAAATAGCTTTGTATACAAGCTCAGCAACTTTAAATAAATCAACAACAGCTTACTCAACAACAAACGAAATTTCAAATACATCTGGATCTGCATATAGTGCGGGTGGCGCAGCCTTAACTAGTGTAACTCCAACTTTAGATTCAGATACTGCAGTTTGTGATTTTGCAGACGTTAGTTTTACCTCTGCAACTTTTACTGCTAATGGTGCTTTAATTTATAACGACACACAGTCAGATAAAGCTGTTGCAGTAATAGCTTTTGGTGGTGACAAAACTGTAACGAGTGGAACTTTTACAATTCAATTTCCAACAGCTGACGCATCTAACGCTATTATCAGGATAGCATAAGGAGGAACTCCTTATGTCTGTTACGACATTTACAGTCACAGTCGTAAGCACTGACGATGGTAATAAATACTTCATTAATGGTGTACGACAAGATAGTGTTTTATTATCAAGAGGTGGCGTTTATCAATTTGATCAATCCGATAGTTCTAATGAAAATCACCCACTAAGATTATCTACAACAGAAAATGGAACACACGGAGGCGGCAGTGAATATACAACTGGCGTAGTAACAAACGGAACTCCAGGAAATTCTGGAGCGTATACTCAAATAACAGTTGCATCTGATGCACCATCTATTCTTTTTTATTATTGTAGCAGACACTCTGGAATGGGTGGCAGTAGTTATATAGGAGACAGTGATTGGGGGGAAAATACATGGGGATCTAATTCCTGGCAATCAGGTGTAAATTTAATTTCTTTAACAGGTGTTTCAGTTACATCTTCCGTAGGAACAGTAGATGCCTTTCCTGAAAAAGGTTGGGGCTCTGATAGTTGGGGTGATGAAAACTGGGGAGAAAGTAGTTTAGATGTAACCTTATCAGGAGTATCTGCAAGTTTTTCTATAGGTTCTGTTACCATAAGTTCAGAAATAAATTCAGGTTGGGGAAGACAAGCTTGGAACGATAATGCGTGGGGTATTCAAGGAACAATTTTACTTGATGGTCAATCTATAACATCTAGTGTTGGATCTATTTCCCCATCTGATGTAATGGGACTAACGGGTCAAGCAGCAACTTCTAGCGTTGGATCTCCTACTATAATTGGTAATGTATCATTATCATTAACAGGTATTTCTTTAACTTCTAGCGTTGGATCAATTTCTCCTGCGGATGTAATGGGATTAACAGGTCAAGCAATGACATCTAGCGTTGGATCTATTTCTCCAGCTGATGTAATGGGACTAACCGGGGTTTCTGCAACAACATCACTTGGAACTATAAGCACAAATAGTAATCCGATTGTAGATGTAACGGGAGTTTCTGCAACATCTAGCGTTGGATCAATTACACCTGCAGATGTAATGGGATTAACAGGAGTATCAGCAACTGGTAGTGTTGGATCAATTACTCCTGCTGATGTAATGGGATTAACAGGTCAATCAATGACATCCTCTGTAGCAGGTTTTGGCACAGCTACAGGCTTTGGAATTCAAGCATATCAAGCGGTTGACACAGGGTCAAATTCTTCGTATACAGATGTTGCAACTGGATCAAATACAAGTTATACTGACGCTGCATAGGAGATAATTTATGGCATCAACATACACACCTTTAGGGGTAGAACTTCAAGCAACTGGTGAAAACGCCGGTACATGGGGTACAAAAACTAATACTAATTTACAAATTATAGAACAAATTTCCGGTGGATTTACTCAGCAATCAATAGCGGGTGGTGCACAAACAACAACTTTATCTGTTTCTGACGGATCAACTGGTGCAGTTTTATCTCACAGGATGATTGAATTTACTGGTACAATTACAGGAAATCAAATTGTAACAATACCTTTAGATGTTCAAACTTTTTATTTTTTAAGAAATTCTACTTCTGGTGCATACACAGTACAGTTTAAATATGTTTCTGGATCTGGTGATAGTTTTACTTTTTCTGCTACAGACAAGGGAGATCAATTAATTTTTGCATCAGCTAATGATGGAACAAACCCTGATATTATTACTTTAGCTTTTGGTGATGGTGATGTAACTTTAACAGGAACACAAACACTTACAAATAAAACACTGACTTCTCCTAAAATTGGAACTTCAATTTTAGACACAAATGGCAATGAGTTATTTTTATTAACAGCAACAAGTTCAGCAGTTAATGAATTAACTTACGCTAATGCAGCTACTGGAAATGCACCATCATTTACGGCTTCAGGAGGAGATAGTAATATAAACATTAATTTAGTGCCAAAAGGGACAGGTCAAGTCCAAGCAAATGGTAGCGGATTAGCAACAACAGGAAAAGCTATTGCAATGGCATTAGTTTTCGGTTAAAAGAACACAGGAGAATAAATTATGGCAGCACCAAATCTAGTAAATGTATCAACGATTACAGCTAAATCTGTTCAAGCAACATTAAATACAACATTAACAACTGAGATTCTTGCAAATGCAAGTTCGTCAGATAAAGTTTTTAAAGTTAATAATATTATTGTCGCAAACATTGATGGCTCATCAGCCGTAGATGTTTCAGTTTTTATAACTAAAAGTGGTGGTTCACCTATCGCTATCGCAAGTACTATTTCCTTACCTGCAGATGCAACTCTAGTCGTTATAGATAAAAATACAGGTATTTATTTAGAAGAAGGAGACAACATTGAGGCTGGTGCTAGCGCAAACTCAGACGCAACTATCACTATCAATTACGAAGAATTATCAGATTAATAGGAGGTATAGATGCCATCTAACGGCGGAATTATAGGACCAACAATAGAACCATCAGCAGCAACTTCAGAAAATTTAACTGCGTTCACTTCGAATGGTACATTCACAGCTCAATCAAACCAAACCTCAGCTACGGTTTTATTAGTAGCAGGAGGCGGTGGAGGCGGACCGACGGGGCCAAATGAGGCTGGCGGCGGGGGCGGCGGTGCCGGCGGGTTTCGAGTTTTAACAAATCACCCAATCCCTGCATCATCAGTTTCTGTGACGGTCGGTGCCGGAGGTAGTGCTGGTTCTAAAGGAAATAATTCTACATTCGCTTCAGATACACCTATATCTTCAACAGCTGGAGGTAGAGGCGGAGGAGCAGAATTAGGCGGGACAGATATGAACGGAGGTTCAGGAGGTGGAAAAGGAAATTTATCTGGGGGATCAAACCCAGGAAATCCACCAATCAATTCAGGATCAGGAAACGCTGGAGGTTATTCTCCACCAGAAGGAAATCAAGGTGGAAATACTGGCGGAGGGCCCCTTTATGCTGGAGGCGGGGGCGGAGGTGCTGGAGCACAAGGCGGAAATGGCCCTGCTTATCCAAATAATGCAGGAGCAGGAACTGCTTCAGATGTAAATAGTCCAACTGCATCCCCGTCAAATACAACTTATGCGACTGGTGGAATATCTGGAAGATATCCACAACCAGGAGGCGGCAGCTCGGGAAGTGCCAATACTGGAAACGGTGGTGGAGGAGCTAATTGCACAATTCCAGCAGGAAACGCCGGAGGAGCAGGTGGATCAGGAATTGTTGTAGTTAAAGAAACTGCACAAACAGCAGGAGCTTCAGGAATTTGGTCAATGGCTGATGTTGTAAAATATGAAAAAGAAGGGACATGGCCGACGTAGGAGAATTAAATTATGGCACACTTTGCAGAAATTAAATCAGATGACAATACAGTTTTAAGAGTTGTTGTAGTTAACAATTCAGATGTTGATGCTAACGGTGGAGACCTATCTGCTGAAGCTGAAACTTGGGTTGCTAACAATACCCCTGAAGATCCTTTAATAAAAGAAGAATTAGGTGGAACTTACCCTGATACTTATTGGAAACAAACATCTTATAATAATAATTTTAGACAAGTATATGCTGGATCAGGATATACTTATGATTCATCAATTGATAAATTTATACCACAAAAACCACATGATAATTGGGTATGGGATGAAACAAATTGGGCATGGAAACCACCTGTTGATGTACCAAGTGAACAAGGTCCTTGGAGATGGAATCAAGAAGAAAACACGTGGGAAAACATAAGAGGTATTTAAAAATACAACTAGAAAGAAAAAATGCACTATGAACATTATTATTGGTATTTTGATAGAGCGATACCAGAAAAAGTCTGTGATGATATTATAAAACTTGGAAACCTTAAACAAGAACAGATAGCTTTAACAGGAGGCATAGAAGGTTCAGATAAAAAAGAATATAAAAATTTAACAGAAGAAGAAAAGAAAGATTTAAAAAGAAAGAGAGATTCAAACATAGCATGGATAAATGACCAGTGGGTTTATGATGAAATCTTTCCTTATATAAGAACTGCAAACGTAAATTCAGGTTGGAATTTTCAATGGGATTGGGCAGAGAGTTGTCAGTTTACAAAATATAAATTAAACCAATATTATGGTTGGCATCAGGATTCATGGGATAAAATATACACAGGTAAAAAAAATCAAAATTTAAATGGTAAAATAAGAAAGCTATCTGTTACGGTAAATTTAACAGAGGGTGATGAGTACGAAGGTGGTGATCTAATGTTTGATTTAAGTAATCCAGATATTAAAAATAATATTTTAACAGCTAAAGAGGCTAAAAATAAAGGATCAGTTATAGTCTTTCCTTCCTTTAATTGGCATCAAGTTTCTCCTGTAACTAAAGGAACAAGGTATAGTTTAGTTATTTGGTGTTGTGGAAAGCCTTACGTATAAAATGTTATTAAAAGAATATTGGATAAAAGATCAGAATTACATAAATTCTTTAATACAAGAAATTAAAGATAACATCGATGAATCATATTCTTATAAGAGTAATGTTAGAGGAGAAAAAACTTATTGGAAACACTTTGTAAAAAAGAGTAAAAATTTTAAACCTGTTTTAGATTTATTAAATCAATATGTTTTATACGAGGCTTGGGGTAATATATTAAATAAAAATGATTACGTTGAGGAACACAATCATTTTGATCCTATTTTAACTAACCGCTTTGTCGATACAAGTGGTATTTTGTATTTAACGAATCATGGACCAGGAACTTTTTTTAAAGACTTTAATAAAATTATAAAACCACAAGTTGGTAAAATAGTTGTTTTCGATTCAAAATACTTACATTCTGTAAAAAAATGTGATACAGATGAACCAAGAATTACGTTAGCTTTTAATGGAAGAAAAAAAGAATCATATGAGTTTTAAAGATAAAAAATATACTGTGGTTAAGTCCGCTATCTCAAAAGAAAAATCAGATTTTATTTTTAAATACTTTCTTTTAAAAAGAAAGGTAGCAAGATATTTATTTGATAATTCATATATGTCGCCTTTTAGGGAAGACTGGGGCATGTTTAATGACCCTCAAGTTCCTAAAACCTACTCACATTATTCAGACATAGCGATGGAAGTTTTACTAGAAGAAATGTTACCAGTATTAAAAAAAGAAACTGAATTAGATTTAGTTCCTACTTATTCGTATGCTAGACTTTATAAAAAAGGAGATGAATTAAAAAGACACAAAGATAGAGAGAGCTGTGAGATATCTACAACTTTAAATTTAGGCGGAGATTCTTGGCCGATATTTTTAGAGCCAAATAAAAATGTAGGGATTTCAGGAGTAGATGGTTGCACTCCTAGCAGTAACAATCCAGGGGTAAAAATAAATTTAGAACCTGGAGATATGTTAATTTATTCAGGGTGTGTGTTAGAACATTGGAGAGAAACTTTTGAAGGAGAGGTTTGTGGTCAAGTATTTTTACATTACAATAATATAAAAACTTCCGGAGAAGAATATAAGTTTGATAAAAGACCTTTTTTAGGTTTACCTAATTATTATAATCAATGATTTATCCAACAACGATAGTTGATAATTTTTTTGATGATCCAGATAAAATTGTAGAATACTCAAAAAAATTAAATTACCAAAAAGATCCTAACAACGACTGGCCTGGAGTCAGAACAGAATCATTAAATAAAATAAATTATGATTTGTTTAATACTTCTATTACAAAAATAATATCAGTTTTATATCCAATGGATTTTAAAAATATAACTTTTAAAGCAACTCAATTTTTTCAAAAAGTAAACAAAGAAGATAGAGATGTTGGTAATAAACATACAGACCCAAATTTAATTACAGCTATTATATATTTAAGTGATCATAAAAAATGTGGTACTTCTATTTGCAGAATGGAGGGAGTAAGATCTGATTATAAAGAATCAATTATAATTGAATCTATGTATAACAGATTATTATTGTTTGATGCATCACAGTTGCATGCTGCACAAAAATATACAGATGGTTCTAATGATGATAGACTAACGTTAATATCTTTTATTTATAGTCTACATCATGAAAATTTAAAGTACCCCATACCTGAAATGAGAAGACTATTAATATGAAAGAATTAATTTTTTTAGGGGGACTACCTAGGTCTGGTAATACTCTTCTCGGATCAATGTTTATGCAACATCCGAATATAGCCATAACAGGCCACAGCAATTTAGTTAACATATTATTTAATTTAGATAATATTAAAAAAGGTAGTTTTCATAAAAATTTTCCAGACAATATATCTATAGATAATATTTTAGATAACATAGTAGAAAGATATTATTCACACTGGAAAGAAGATGTTATAATAGACAGAGCTCCATGGGGAACACTTGGAAATCTTGAATTAATAAAAAAATATATAAAACCACAAAAGATAAAATTTATTTTATTAAAAAGATCTTTTAAAGAAATATTAGGTTCTTTTTATAAGATGGGAGGTCCATATAAAGACATGAAACATGTGATGCATCCAAATCAAATGATAAGGTTTGATTATCAATCTGTGGGAACTGTTTTACAAGATCCTGATATAGATAAATTAATAATAGAATACGATGACTTAGTTATAAAACCACAAGAAATAGTAGATAAGATTAGTGAGTTTTGTGGACAAAAAAGTTTTAAATTAGACATAGATAAACTAACTCAATTAAATTTAAATGGAATTGAATATGATGATAAACATGTTGGTGCTCCTTTACATAAAATTAGATTAGGTGAAATAAAAAAAATTAATTTTAATTATGATGAAATAATACCGAGAGATACTTATGAAGAGTATAAATATTTAGATCAAGTCTGGGAAAAAACAGAAAATTTTAATTTTATTAATAAGATAAGTAATTTTGAAAACATAAAAAATTACGTTAAATTTTTTATGGAAAAAGATTGGAAAAAATATACCTTTAGACAAGACACATTTGATGTACACTCAGAAACTCAAACAATACCTATTATATATAATGAAGATTTTGATAAGGAGATATTAGATAAGGGAACTCACCATGGTGTATTTGTTAAAATTTTGGGCAGTATAGAATCAGAGCTTTTGGCTAAACATGGTAGTGGACATATTGTAAGAGCCATACTAGTTAAACTACCTTCAAAATGTCAAATAAAACCACATCAGGATCATGGTAAATCTTTAAAAGAAACACTTAGATACCACCTACCAATTATAACCAATGAGGATGTTGTATTTACCGTAGGAGGTGAGTCAAAAAATTTAAAAGAGGGTCTACTTTGGGAAATTAAGAACACTGAAAAAATTCATTCTGTAATCAATAATGGACAAATTGATAGAATTCATTTAATAATAGACTGGAAAAAGTAATATATTTTTTAAAAAACTCAGGTATAATGGGGTATTATGTTACAAAAGATAGGTTTCCAACCAGGTATTAATAAACAAATTACATCTACAGGAGCAGAATATCAATGGATAGATTGTGATAACGTTCGTTTTAGGTATGGTACTCCTGAAAAAATAGGGGGATGGAACCAGCTAGGCACCGTAAATGAAAACGAACTTACAGGAGCAGGGCGTGGTCTTCATCATTTTGTTAATACTTTAGGTAGAAGATATGCAATCATTGGAACAAATAGAATTTTATATGCATACTCAGGTGGTGTATTTTATGACATACACCCAATTAAATCTACAACAACGCTTACAAGTGCATTTACCACAACTAACGGATCACCAACTGTCACGATAACTTTTCCAAGTGGTCACGGTATTAATCCTCAAGATATTATTTTATTAGATAATTTTACATCCATAACTAATTCCAATTTTAGTTCTTCTGATTTTGATGATAAAAAATTTATGGTGACTTCTGTTCCTACAACAGAAACAATAACAATTACAATGCCATCAAATGAGACAGGATCTGGTGCAACAACATCAGGTGGAATCAGAGTTCAACATTATTTTCCTGTCGGGTCTGCTGTTCAAGAAAAAGGATTTGGTTGGGGTCTTGGATCTTGGGGAGGAGAAGCTTCCAACCCGGTTACAACAACTTTAAATGGAGCACTGTTAGATGATACAGCAGGAACAGGTGGATCTGGAACATCAATAGTTTTAGCAGACGCTACTCAGTTTCCAAGTTCAGGAACTAATTTTATTCAAGTGGGTAACGAAGAAATATCTTACACTGGTGTTAGTGGTGGAACTACATTAACAGGCATCACAAGAGCTGTTAGAGGCTCAACTAGATCATCACACAGTGATGGAGCTACTGTTAAAAATAGCACTGATTATGTTGCATGGGGTGAAGCAGCATCAGGAGACTTAGTTCTTGAACCAGGTATGTGGTCAATAGATAATTTTGGAGACAAAGCTATTTGTTTAATTCATGATAGTTCAGTATTTGAGTGGGACTCCTCACTATCAAATGCAACAGAAACAAGATGTAATATTATATCGGGAGCACCAACTGCATCAAGACATATGGTGGTATCTACACCCGATCGTCACTTAGTATTTTTTGGAACAGAAACAACTATTGGAGATCCTACAACACAAGATGATATGTTTATTAGATTCTCAGACCAAGAAAATATTAATTCATATGCACCAACAGCAACTAACACAGCTGGTACACAAAGACTAGCTGATGGATCACAGATCAGAGGAGCAATCAGAGGTCGTGATGCAATTTATGTTTGGACCGATACAGCATTGTTCTTACAACGTTTTGTTGGACAACCGTTTACTTTTGCATTCGCACAAGTTGGAACCAACTGTGGATTAGCAGGACAGAATGCATGTGTAGAGGTTGATGGTGCTGCATACTGGATGTCAGAGAATGGTTTCTTTAGATATGCAGGTAAACTAGAATCACTGCCTTGTTTAGTTGAGGATTTTGTATTTGATGACATAAACATGGAATCAGGTAATCAAATGATTTCAGCAGGATTAAATAATTTATTTGGTGAGGTTATGTGGTTTTATCCACAAGCTACATCTACTGTTGTTAACAGAATGGTTACATATAATTATTTTGATTCATCACCACAAAGACCTGTATGGACTGTAGGATCTTTATCAAGAACAATGTGGAGAGATTCTGCTGTATTTACTAAACCACACGCTTTAGAATACGATGCAGGCACAGATACTTCTTTTGATGTTGTCGGAAATACAGAGGGTAGAACTTCTTACTATGAACACGAAACAGGGACAGATCAAAATAGAAATGGAACTATAACAGCAATCGCATCTAACATATCCTCTGGAGATTTTGATATTACACAAAGAAGATCAATTACTGGTCAAGGCACTGGTGTAGGTGATCTTAGAGGAGACGGTGAACACATAATGAAGATAAGAAGGTTTATACCAGATTTTATATCACAAACAGGTAACACACAAATTACTTTACAATTAAGAAACTTTCCTAATGACTCACAAGCAAGTTCATCGTTAGGTCCTTTTACTATAACATCGTCTACACAAAAGGTAGATACACGTGCTAGGGCAAGAGCTATTGCATTAAAGATTGCAAATACAGGAGCTAGTCAAAGTTGGAAATTAGGAACTTTTAGATTAGACATACAACCGGATGGACGTAGATAATGCCACTAAATAAAAAAGGTAAAAAGATAATGAAGTCTATGAAAAAACAATATGGTAAAAAACGTGGTGAACAAGTTTTTTATGCAACATTAAATAAGAAAAAAATTAAGGGAGTTAAGAAAAAATAATGGCAAAGATTACACAAACTATAACTAGACCATCACAAGAGTATGATTATACTGTAGCCGAAGCTCAGACTAGAGATCTAGATGGTGTTATACAAAAACTTAATACTACATATCAACAAGAATTAAAAGACGAGGTAGAAGCACAAAACTTCTTTATAAATTAATGGCCAATAGTTTTATAAATAAAAAAGTAGATTTAACCACAACAGATCTAACTACATTGTATACTGTGCCCACAGCAAAGACATCTGTAGTCAAGTCTTTGTTAGTAGCTAATGATTCAGGATCTGGTTGTAATATAGATGTTACTTTAGTGGATGCCTCTTCTAATATTTTTACTCTTTTTAAATCAAAGACCGTGGCAACAAACACAACAACAGAACTATTAACTCATCCTCTTGTAGTTGAAGAGAGTGAGATAATTAAAGTACAGGCTAGCGACGCAAACGAATTACATGTTATAGCCTCAATATTAGAAATACAGCCAAGAGAGGTAACAACATAATGAAGGTATTAGAGCCAAAAGAGATAATAGAAACTATTAGTAATATTAAGACAGGTGAGGTATACAAGAATGATAAGGAATGGAAAGAAAAAGGCATTCCTAAAGAAGATATTAGACGAGATGTTAAAATAATCATGCCTAGTCTTGATTTGTTTGGAGAAACTAAATGAGCATAATGCAACTAGTAAAAAAGAAAAAAGGTAAAAAACGACCTGGCTACCGTGGTCCTGGGGAGTATCAAGGTGGCGCCACAAATCAAGGTGGATCTGGTAAATCTTCTAGTAGTTCAAAAAGTGGAGGATTTACTGGAGGAGGCGGAGGAGGAGCAGATGCTTCAACACAATCTTTTGATAAATCAATAAATCCAAATAGACCAGGTGGACCAATAGGTAGGGATGATAGTGGGGGACCAGGTCCTGATCGAAGAGCAGTTAGTCAATTTTCTCAATATGGTAGAAATTTATTTGCTCAAAATTTAGATCCAAGATTAAGATTTGATCCTAGAACTGGGGGTATGAAAAAACCTTTTTTAAGCGGTTTAGGGTCTACTATATTTGGAGGTATATTAAGTTTAATAAATCCTGCGTTAGGACTAGCATTTAGAGGTGTTAATTTTCTAAGAGACAAAGTTCCTCAAACATTTCAAAATTTTAAATCGTCAAATACATTAGAAGAGTTTAGAGATAAAATGAGAGGATATGGAAGAACTATGCCGGTTATCAGCACCAACCCAGCTTTTGGCGGTATTGAGTCACTTGGTGTTTTTGATGATGATGAAGAAGAAGATATTATAATACCTGGGGCTAAGCCAACTATTCCTAGTCTATCTGATGAACTTATGGATTTTGAACAAGGCCAAACAATCTCTCCTTTACAAGCAAGAGATGGTGGTAGAATTCAATATATGGATGGTGGACTAACTGACCTCGTAGATATATATGATTGATTATAGGAGAAAAAGGCGATAAAAAGGTAAAACTATGGCAATTTCAAGGATGAATATGGAAAGACAACTTCGTAACATGGGTGGACTTATGACGCTAGAGGAGCCAAGGCAAGGGTATTTTCTAGGTAAGATTGTAAGAAAAGCTAAAAAAGCCATAAAGAAAGTTGTTAAATCACCACTAGGTAAAGCTGCAATATTAGGCGGTATAGGTATGATTCCTTTTGGTGCTAGTAAAGCAAGTTTGTTTAGCAGACTAGGTGGTGCTTTAGGAACTGGTGGTAAACTAAGCACACTTGGAGATATATTTCGAGTTGGTGGAGAAGCCGGAAAAGCTTTTAGTGTCCCTAGAATACTAGGTGGAATTGGTATTGGTTCTGCATTAGCTGCACCATTCTTAATGGGTGGTGATGAAGAAGAAGAGGATCCAGGTATACCTGTTTCAGGTGTACAGCCAATGGTAGCTGATATTAGAAATCAAGCTCAACAGTTTTATAGAGATCCTGCTGCAGCTGCAGCCTCTGGTTTATTTTTTATGCCACAAAGAAGATTTGTGCAAGAACCTTTTCTTGCTGCCGGTGGTGGATTAGCTGACATACCAAGAGGAGGATATGAAAGTGGTGAAATGGTTATGGAAGATTTATCAAAAGACCCTAACTACAAAGGTTGGTTAAAATTATATGAAAAAAATCCTGAAGTAGCTATGATGAATGAAAAGGCTAAAGAATATTTACGATTTAAAAACAGTAAAGCTGGAGGTGGATTAGCTGACATACCAAGAGAGGGATACGAGAGTGGTGAAAAAGTTTCAGGTATTTTAAAACTACTTAGTAGGCTTACTCCTGCTGGAGCAGCTAAAGAATTAGCTTCAAACATGGACATGGACACTTTAAAAAAACTTAGCATGTTAACTCCTTTTGGAGCTGCTAAAAAAGCAGCTGAAGGTCTTGCAAGTATGGATATGGATATTTTAAAAAAACTTAGCATGTTAACCCCTACTGGAGCTGCATTTAATTTAGGTAAAAAACTTGCTATGAAAGATGGCGGTATGATAGACATGGGTGGTTTAGAAAAAGATTATAGAGAAGGTGGCTTTGTGCCAATAGGAGCTGAGGAAAGAGCAGACGATGTACCTGCTAGACTTAGCAAGAATGAATTTGTATTTACAGCAGACGCTGTAAGAAATGCAGGCGGAGGCGACATAGACAAAGGTGCTGAAGTTATGCAAAATATGATGGACAATCTAGAAGCAGGTGGTACTATATCAGAAGAGTCTCAGGGCAAAGAAAATCCTGCACAAGCAATGTTCGATCAAGCACAAATGTTGGAGAATAGGATAGTATAATGGCGTTACCAGATTATTTACAAGAAGCAGGAAAAGATTTTGCCAAACAGTTAACGGCACAAACAGCAGTACCACTTAAAACGGATGCGTTTACAGGTCGTCAGTTTGTTGCTGGTGAAGATCCGTTACAAACACAAGCTATCGGTCTAGCAACACAAGGTATTGGTTCTTTTCAACCATTTTTACAAGGTGCACAACAAGCTGTAGCACAAGGAGCACAAACACTTGGACAGGTTGGACAAGATATTTCAGGACTCGGACAATTTATGGGTGCTGGAGCAGGGACCGGGGTTGGATCAATTGCAGATTTTACATCACCATTTCAACAACAAGTTATTGATGAATCATTAAGACAATTTGATTTATCAAGACAAGCAGGTTTACAAAATATTTCTGATATGGCATTAGCACAAGGAGCATTTGGTGGTGGCAGACAAGGTGCATTAGAGGGACAATTTTTAGCTGATACTGCATTAGGTAGAGCAGGACTTGAAGCACAATTAAGAGCACAAGGTTTTGCGGATGCAGCAGCAAGAAGAGGTCAAGCATTTGGACAACAACAATCATTAGCAGCACAAAGAGCTGCATTAGCAAATCAACAAGCAAATTTAGCTAATCAACTGTTTGGAGTATCTAATTTTCAAAGAGCAGGACAAGCAGCAGACGTAGCCAACTTAGGTCAGCTTGGTGCTTTTAGACAAGGTTTAGAACAATCACGATTAGCAGCCGATCAACAGGCAGCACAGGCAGCAGCATTTGAACCATTCCAAAGATTAGATAGATTTGGAGCAGGAATTACAAGTCTTGCTGGAGGTGTAGGAGGACCACAATTCCAGGCACCCGCAGCTCCTAGTCCATTCTCTACGGCTTTAAGTACAGCTCTTGGTATTGGTGGATTGTTTGGAAAATTTAGGAATTAATTATGCGACCATTAAATAGACCAATGTTTAGATACGGTGGCCCTATTAAAGAGGGTATTATGGACGGTATGAGAGAGCCAAAGAAAAATGGTGGTAGAATGTTGTTGGTTGGTGAGCACCCACAACAATTTAAAGATGCAAGTGGAAGAGAACAACATTTTGGACCTCTTGTTGCTATTGGATCAGGACTTATGGCTGGTTTAAGAGCGTTGCCTGTAATTGCTAGAGGAATAGCTATGAAAGGAACACCAAGAGCACCGGGAACAGGTAGCTTTTTTAGAAATTTATTACCAACTGGAAGATTTAGAACTGTCCCTGGAAAACAACGTAGCCCAGATCCTGAATTTATAAAAGGAGATCCTACAGCATTTCCAGGAGGTCCTGGTCCAGATAAAGTATTAGGTCTTGGAGAGGCTCTTAAAAACCCTTTACTTTTAGGAAGAGCTATTAGAGAAAATCCTTTTACTGCATTAGGAGCATTACCTGTTGCTGGAACAGGGATTGAATTAATTGGTAGAGGTATTGCAGGTGCAGCTAAAATGAGCCCAGATGCTTTAAGAGCATACGCTAACGCTGTCATACCTTTTGGAGATCCATTTACGAAAAAAGAAGAAGATGTTACAACAACCGAGGATGGCCCAGGTATAAAACGTGGTGATCCAAATAAAGATAAAGCTGTTCCAGCCCCTGATGCAGGCGGCACTCGTGGTAAATCAGATTCAGAAAAACAAATAATAAACGAAGATAGAATTAACGAAACAAGACAAAGATATTACAAAATGATGGGTCTAGATAAAATGAAAAAAGATGCTGTCTATGATTCTTTAATCGATGCAAGTAGAATTGTATCTGAAGAAGGTGCAGATCTTAAAGGTTCAATTAAATCGGGTAGTTTACAAAATAGACTTATACAAGCTTTAGGTAAAAACTTAGATAAATCTGCTGAGCTTAAAAGAGCAATTGACTCTGCAGTTCTTAAAGGTGAGATTCAAAAAGATATTAATCTAACTAAACCATCAGCATTTGCAGAACAAGTAGAGTATATTAGAAATAATCCAAATGATCCATTAGCTAAAAAATTATCAGGCATGAGATCCGTAGCTGATGACTTAGCTCTTATGGCAGATAAACCGATAACAAGTGACATTGTAGCTAGATCGGTTCAGTCTAAAGGCACAAAAGTAAAAGATGTATTAGACGATACTAAATTCCAAAAATGGGAAAAGAACAATGAAAATAAAGACGAGATAGATTACTTACAAGAAATAACTAAAGGTGCATCATTAGATCCAGGTATCTATATCATAAATAAAAAAGCCTTTAGAGTTGATGAGGATGGAGATACATTCCCTGTAGATTTAGATAGTATAATAGGTTAGGAGGTAAATCATGGCCTCATTAAGAGAAATAAATTTAGCTAACGCAGAAAGTAATAATAAAGTAGGCACAATTGAATCTATACTAGCAGGTGTAGGTTCTGGTCTTCTTGCAATACCAAAAGGTTTCTTTTCATTAGGTGCAACATTATTAGATTTAGGTGTAGATCAAAACAGAGCAGCTAGAGTAGAGGCATTCTTTGATGATCTTACAGAGTTAGATGAGAAAGCAGAGGCAACCGTTGCTGGTCAAATAACAGAAGCATTAATTAATATAGGTATACCAGCTACTGCTGGTTTTAGAATAGGATCTAAGATTGCAGTTGATGCAATGAAAGCTGCAAATAGAGGTAAGTATTTTAGACCTACAACAGAGGTAAAAAAATTAGCTGACGATGTTTTAGAATTAAATTTAAAAGGTAAAACAAATAGATTTATTGGTGGTGCGTTAGGAGGTGGTGTTGGTGAAGCAACATTTGTTGGTGACGTAGAACAGATAGGTACATTTGGTGATCTTATTGGTGGACCTACAGAAGTAGACAGAGAGTCTGATGACCCTCTAACAGATCTATTAAACAGAGTTAAGTTTGGTACAGAGGGTGCATTATTTACAGGATTAATTGGTGGCACTGGTAAAGTTATTAAGAAACTAACTAACAGAAACAAAAATATTACAGACTCAAACGATAAGATAGATAGATTTATAGATAAGATTGCATCGGGGTTCAGGGCTAGAAGTGGTAAAACACAAGAGTTTTTTGATGTAGAAAGAGTTAACATAGGTGAAAGATCTTCTGATGCTGTGACAGCAAAAAATATATCTAGAGAATTAGATATATCCATAGATAAAATATTTCCGCCATTTAGAAACATAGCTAACAGAACTAATCAAAAAAATAGAGACGCATTATTAAAAGATATTAATGATTTGTTGTTATCGGGTGAAGCACAAATAGATGACCTTGGTTATGCAAAGTTTGGTGCATTAGATCAAACAAAAAAAGAAGCGTTACTTAAAAAATTACAAGGATTAAATGTTGATGAAGATACTATTGGCACTATCTTTGGTAGCCTTACAACTATCAGAGACAAGTGGGCTGATCTCTTTTCTAATTTAGGAAGAACACTAGGTAAGAATGAGATAGCAGAATTTAAAAAATTATTTGGTAATAAATTTAAAAATTATATTGGTGCAACGTATGATGTTTTTCAAAATAAAAGTATACTACCCTTCTTTGCATACACACCTACAAGAGAGGCGATTGAAAAAGCTAAAACAGTATTTAAGAGTAGTGCTGCAGAAGCAGGAAAACCAATAACAGATTTGCAAGCAGAACAGATAGTAGCCAATGCATTAAAAGATCCTAACCTCCCTAAAGGTTTTAGATTAGATAAACCGTCTGATGTTATATTTAAAGTACCAGACTTTTTTGTCAATAGAACTGTGTTAGATGAAACACTACAAAGAAGAACTGCACAACCACTTGTGTCTATTGGTGAGATAAAATCAAAAGCAGATAGAGAGGTGTTTGAAGAATTATTTGGTAAACAAAAAAACCCCATGCAAACAATTATAGGTGCTACTGCAAAATTATCTATGCTTACAAGACGTAATATGTTTTACAGAGACTTATTAAAAAAGAATGACGAAGTTGCAGAGTTATATAGATCAGGACAGAGTAATGTAAAACCTTTTTTAGCTAGAAGTGAAGATGAAGCTAGAGAATTATTTGGCACAGACTATCAATTAGTTGAAGTTATTGACCCTGCTAAACGATTAACTATTGATGCAGGTAAAGGTGTTAAGAAAGAAGTATTAGATAAAAATAATGTTGCTATGGGTGCAACAAATCCTTTCGGAGAATCGCAGTTTTTTGCAAGACCTGGTGTTGCTAAAGCATTATATGATACAGGAATGAAGCAACAGGACCCAGGGATGTTGGGTCAGCTGTATCAAAGTTTAGTTTTATATCCAAAAGGTTTATCACAAGTAGCTAAAACAATTTTATCGCCAGTCACACACATGAGAAACTTTGTTAGTGCTAGCTTCTTTGCAACAGCAAACGGTATCATACCTGATGGTGAAGCTATCAAACAAGCTTACCAAGCTTTACAAACACCACTCAAAGGGACAAGACAACAGAATGAATTATACGAGAAACTTTTAAAACTTGGTGTAGTAAACTCTAACGTAAGATTGGGAGATCTAACAAGATTACTTGAGGATGTAAACTTTGGTGAGACTATGACATCAGACAAAGGGTTTAGAATGTTATTAAAACCATTGTCAAAATTAAAATCTGTATCACAAGATCTATATACAGCTGAGGATGATTTTTGGAAGATAGCATCATGGGCTATGGAACAAAAAAGAATTGAAAAAAGTTTAACAAATGTTGGATTAACAAAAGGACAAACATTTAAAAGAAATGGTGTTGACGTAGTATTTGACAATGATTTTTTAGAAAAAGAAGCAGCAGACATTGTAAAAAATAATATACCAAACTATGATTATGTATCTGACTTTGTAAAAGGTTTAAGAAAATTACCTGTAGGTAATTTCGTATCATTTCCTGCAGAGATAGCTAGAACAGGAACTAATATTGTAAGACGTGGTCTTAGAGAGATAAATGAAACAATAACTCTAGCTGACGGTACAGTAGTAAAGCCTTTTCAAGCAATAGGATATACTAGATTATTTGGTATGGGTGCAACTACGATAGCTGTACCAGCTGCAACAGCAGAAGCATTTGCTGCACTATATGATGTAACAGATGAAGAAAGAGAAGCACTTAGAAGATATGTAGCTGACTGGTCAAAAAACTCAACATTACTGCCAATAAAAGACGAGGATGGTAATTTTAAATATATAGATTTTAGTCACGCTAACGCATACGACACACTAGTTAGACCTATTCAAACAGTAATCAACGCAGTCGCCGATGGTAGAACTGATGAAGATGGTATTATGGATGATTTTATTGCGGGTATGTTTGGGTCTATGAGAGAGTTTGCACAACCATTTATATCTGAATCTATTTGGACAGAGGCAGTCGCAGATATCATAGCTAGAGGTGGTAGAACTAGAGACGGCTTCCAAGTATTTAATCCACAAGATACTGCAGGAGATAAAGCATATAAAATTATGGGCCACTTAGTAGAAGCACAAATGCCATTCTCACTTAACCAATTAAAAAGATTAGATAGATCTATAGAATCTGTTGATGTATTACAAAAAGGTAAGTTTGATAAATTTGGACAAGCATATGAGTTTGGTGATGAGTTTGCAGGTTTATTTGGTTTTAGAACTGTAGCAGTTAATCCAGATAGAACTTTAAAATTTAAAGTTGCAGATTACCAAAGAGGTGTCAGAGAATCTAGACAGTTATTTACTAGAGAGGCTTTACGTGGTGGACCTATTGAACCAAGTCAAATTGTAGATTCATATTTAAATGCAAACAGAGCTTTGTTTGGTGTAAGAAAAGATTTTAAATTAGATTTAGACGCTGCAAGAACTTTAGGAATTACACAATCAGGATTACAAACTTCTACAGATAGATTATCTAACATAGAAGTTGCATCAATAAATCAAAATATATTTAGACCAATAAATATATCACCAGAAATACAACAAGCATTTGCAGAAAATGCTGCAAAAATTGGTCAACCCAATCCATTACTTGGTGCATTTGATGCACTTGCAAGTATACAACAACAATTATCTAATACTTCTTTATTAGAACCTAACTTTCCATTTATAGAAAACCCATTATTACCTATCACACAGGATACACCTATAACACCACAAACGTTAAATTTACCTAGTGTTGATGCAAATATAGTTAATAATCCAGGTGCAGCGGGATCATTTTCTAACTTGACAACAGCACAAAAATTGCAAATATTGTTTCCACAGGGATAATTATGGCTAAAAGATCAGCATTACAAAAAATAGAAGACCACGAAAAGCTTTGCAGAATTATGCAAAAGCAAACGTTCGAACAAATAAAAGAAATGAAAGAACGTATTAGAAGAATAGAATACATGATCGTAGGCGGAATGGGTTCACTTATTCTAGCTTTAATTATGAACTATATGAAATAATGACACTTAATTTTGGTATTGGAATGTTTTTTTATGGTATGATATGCATAGCTATTGGAGCTACAGCTGTGTATTATGTACTAAATAAAATTAAAAAAACTCCAGAAGAAATAGAACAAGAAGAAAACGAAAAATATTTAAAAGAATTACAAGGAAAACTATAATGGAATTGACACGAAATTTTAGCTTGTTAGAGCTTACTAAATCAGACACTGCTATTAGAAAGGGCATCAACAATAATCCTAATGCAGAACAAATAGAAAAATTAAAAGCGTTGTGTGAAAATATTCTCCAACCTGTTCGAGATCATTTTGGCAGAGTTAAAGTGACTAGCGGATTTCGTAGCGTAGAACTATGTACTGCTATCGGAAGCTCTGCAAATTCACAACATGCCAAAGCTGAGGCCGCAGACTTCGAATGTGTTGGCGTAGATAACGCTGAGCTCGCTGATTGGATACATAGAGAACTTCCATATGATCAACTTATACTTGAGTTTTACACTCCGGGTGAACCTAATAGTGGGTGGATACACTGTAGCTATACAGAAGGTATGCCAAGAAAACAATTTTTACATGCGTTTAGAAAAGACGGTAGAACACAATATAAACCTATATTAGGTAAAGCAAAAGACTTGTTTGTTTAAAAATACCAAAGCAAACATAAAACAAGACTAATCCACAATCCAAATCTTATAATAACACCAGGTCTTAAATCCATTCTTTCAACTCCTCACCCATTATCTGTGTAGCTATGTCTACTTTTTTACGCAAAGCTTTTACTATTCTAGTATCAACAGTATTTTCACATATAATATCTATGTATGTCATAGGTTTTTTCTGACCTATACGATCTATTCTAGCCTCTGATTGCTGTCTTTTTTCTAGGTCATAACCATTAGAATAATATATCATGGTGCTAGCAGCTGTAAGTGTAATACCATAACCACCAGTCTGTGTAGTTCCTACAAAGAATCGGACTCCAGAATTAGGGTCTTGAAATTTTTTAATATTCTCTTGTCTTTCTTCTTGTGGCGTTAGTCCATAATAATCTACGTAACAACCCTCTCCAAATTCATTATGTAAAGCTGCTGTAATATTATTAACGTCTCTTTGAAACTGGGCCCAGATAACAACCTTGCCTTCTATCTCATACAATAAGTCTAATAACTCACCTATTCTATTATTAGGCATCTCATGTATGGTGCCATCGTCAGCTGTAAAATGACCACAAGTTATCTGTTGTAGTCTCATAAGCTGAGTCAACACCGTAGCTGTAGTCATCATCTTACCATTCATTTGAGCATGAGCTAGCTTTTGCATCTGTAAATATGCTTTTGTTTGTTCTGGTGTTAACAACACCTCACGTTTCATAAATGTTTTCTTTGGTAAATCTAAACATTCATCTTTTAAAACACGATACGAAAATGCTTTTAATTTTTCTGACAGCTCCTCTAGATTTCTATAACCAACTACAATCTGTACAGACCTACCACTAAAGTTTGCTGTTCTCATAACAGCATATCTAGTTCTAAACGCATAGTAAGAACTAAAACCTAATAACTCTGGCTGTAAAAATTCACACTGTTTGTATAAATCTAATGGTGATTTTGTTACAGGAGATCCTGTAAGTATTCTATTATATTTAGTAGCTAATCCTAATTGACATATATTTTTTGTACGTTTTGCGTTTGGATTTTTTATTGTAGTGGACTCATCGATAGCCATCATAGCTCTATGAGAAAATAAAAATTTATGTGCAAAATCATAACCTTTTTTAGTAGACAAAGATTCTACATTCATAACTAATATGTGTAAGTCCTCACCTGTCTCAAACAAAGTATTTAATTTTTTTTGTTGCTTCGCATTAATTAATGACTGCCACAATACACATTTATAATCTATATGTTTAACAATATGTGTAGGTATCTCACCCTCATACCAGTTTTTTACCACACCCTTTGGTGCCACAATTAGAACACCATTTATCTTACCTTTATCATAAAGCATAGATATGTTATCTATTAATACTTTAGATTTACCGGTACCCATCTCCATAAAATATGCAAAGTATGGTTTATTCCATGACATTTTTAAAGCCTTCAGCTGATGCGCATACGGCTTAGTTTTAAATTTATAATCCATAATATTTTTTCTTCTTTCTATTGACAAAGTATATAACATCTTTATATTGTTTGTCAATGTCAGAAAGAATAGTTTATTTAGTGCAAGATGTACCTGGTACACAAGCTGGAACACCTAAAATAAATATTGTAGGTGCACAAAAGTATGGTGAAATAAAATCACTGTTACCAGAGTTATCTCAAATTATTTTTTCACCAGGTCCATTAATTTTTAAATTAAGAAAACTTTTAAAAGATTTTAAATCTGATGATTATTTATTACTAACAGGTGACCCTGCAATTATTGGGGTTGCATGCTCTATTGTATCTGATATTACAAATGGAAAATATAATTTACTCAAATGGGATAGACAAGAAAGAAAATACTATCCTATTAAAATTAACTTATACGAGAAAGGAGAAGTAGATGAGTGATATTAATTTCGAGGCAGATCAAAGAGAGGATCTAAATTCTGTTAATGATGCAAAATCTTTATCAGATCAAGTCGTAAAACTAAAATCATTAGAGGACGACTTAGTACAAAAAGAAAAAGAATTGAAAGAACTGAAGAGACACATTGATTTAGTTTCTGGTGAGGTAATACCTACCATGATGCAAGAGATGAACATCTCTACATTAAAACTAGCAGATGGTTCTTCAGTTGAAGTAAAACCAGTTTATGGCGCTTCTATTACAGTAGCTAATAAAGAGGCAGCCTATACATGGCTTCGAGAAAACGGCCTGGGTGATCTTATTAAAAATGAGATTACAGTTTCCTTTGGTCGTAACGAAGATAACAAGGCGAGCGAATATGCAAACCTTGCAAAGGGTCAAGGGTACGAACCTGTCCAGAAATTAAAGGTCGAGCCTATGACTCTTAAAGCATTGGTCAGAGAGCGTCTGGAATCTGGACAAGAGATGCCCTCTGATCTATTTAATGTGTTCGCAGGAAACAGGACTAAAGTAACGAGGAGTAAATAACAATGAACCAAGTAGCAGAGAAAAAGTCTGCAGGTCTTCCTTCAAATGTGTTCGAAGACGATGCAGCAAAAGGTTTGGGTACAATAGGTCAAGAAGATCTAGCCCTGCCTTTTTTAAAAATCCTTGGACAACTTTCACCGGAAGTTAACAAACGTGATGGTAAGTATGTCGAAGGTGCAGAACCAGGAATGATATTCAATTCTGTTTCTGGAGAGCTCTATGATGGAGTGCAAGGTATCAATGTAATACCATGCTTTTATAAGTTGGAGTACATTGAATGGAAAGATAGAGGAGAGGGTTTAGGTGCACCAATTGCAATCTATGATTCATCTTCTGATATCATGTCCAAAACAAAACCAGATGCAAACTACAAAGATAGATTACCAAATGGTAATTATATTGAAAAGACTGCATCTCACTTTGTTATAGTATCGGGAGATAGTCCATCGACAGCGTTGATCTCTATGAAATCTACTCAATTAAAAATTAGTAGAAAGTGGAACTCAATGATGTCTGGTATTAAAATGAAGGGTGCAAACGGAATGTTTACACCGGCATCTTTCAGCCACATTTACAAACTAAAAACTACCCAAATGTCAAATGATAAGGGCACTTGGTTTGGTTGGGAAGTTAGTAAAGTTGGGCCAGTAACTGACAAAGGTCTTTACGATCAAGCTAAAGCATTTAGTGAAAACATTTCAAAAGGAAGTGTTAAAGCTAAACACGGCGAAGATAAACCAAAGGACCAAGCTAGCATTATATAATTCCTTCGGGAATATGTGCACAGTGTGGGCCAAACGGGAGACTGGGTGGCCCACATAAACAGTTATGGAACGATACATAGAATTTTTTAATGGATATAGAAATGCTTACGGTGTAGCTGACTTCAACCACCAAGACTCTAAAATAGATCCTGAAACAGGTAAAAAGAAACCTGTATACAGGTGGAACTTTGAAGAACTCACTAAAGATATATATCAGCAACATTTAGATGGTAAACTATCCATAGGTATACAACCTTGTACAGAAGACTCAGAAGTAAAGTTTGGTGTAATAGATATAGATCCAAAAGACTATGCTGATTTTAATAAAAAAGATTACATAGATATTATACAACAATACGACTTACCTTTACTACCAGTAGAATCTAAAAGCGGTGGTTTACATTTATTTTTATTTTTAGATAATTTTACAGATTCTAAAACTGTAAAATCTTTTCTTACAAATTTATTATCTTTATTTGGTCTCAAAC
>Ga0209348_1000310_pt1 | contig 26921 bp, 14 predicted proteins | sample ETNvirenome_2_30_FD_184065 | JGI IMG/M metagenome (GOLD analysis project Ga0209348, IMG submission 184065) | Marine viral communities from the Pacific Ocean - ETNP_2_30 (SPAdes) (version 2) | ecosystem: Environmental > Aquatic > Marine > Oceanic | place: Pacific Ocean | collected 2013-06-22
AGTTCCAAATCCAAGATTGAAGTTACTTGATGATGATTTAATTCCATCACAAGAACTTGAATTAAATAAAGCTTTTAGTTCACCATTTACGTAAGTATAAAATTTATTATTTGATGGATCTAAAACTACACATATATTATACCACGGAAGAAGACCATTCATATTTTGTAGAACATTATCCCCAGTTGTAAATCTAAATTCAGATCCACTATCAGTTATCATCACAGAGAGAACTTTATCTGTTCCTCCTCCGACATCACTACCACCAGTGTTGAGAGCTGTACCAGTCTGCTCAAAATCATACCACAATATAAATGGTGTAGCTGTGAATAATTTAGGATGTGCGATAATTGTATTATCTTCATCATCATGTATTCTCACCCAAATACTAAAACTACAATCTTTATGTTGAGAAATCACAGAATTGATGCTAGTTGAAAATGTTGCATGATCATCTGTACCATCAAAAATAAAACTTACGACTCCATCAGTGCCAGTGTTTATTGCAGCACCATTTACTAATGTTAAATCACGACCATGATGACTTATATCTGTTACTGATGTTCCACTACCAGGATAAGACTTGGTATTTGCTGCATCTACACAAACTTCAAGTTTATCACTTACGATAGATGGATTATAATTAGTTGCCATATCATTCTAATTTCGAAATGCGTTCGCTCAGTATATTTATCTGCTTTTGTTGATCCTTCACAACTTCAATCAACAGACCGATTAAACCATTGTAGTTTACAGTCTTCGGATCACCACCGTGTACAAGTTCAGGTAGTATCTTCTCAACCTGATCGGCAATGACACCAAGTGCTGGTTGATTATCTTTCTTCCAGTTGAATGATACACCTTCAATCTGTATGACCTTGGCGATTGGATCATCGATTGGTTTAATGTTAGTCTTCAATCTGATGTCAGAAGTTGCATCAAAGTCAGTTGCAGTTACAACACCTACGACAACTGCATCACCACCAACGTGTAGTCTTGATGTAGGAGTTGTGATACCAATACCAACATTATAGTCACAAGTTCCAACAATCCATCGGTCTTCATGTTGACCAATCGCTAATTGATTCATACCATCAGCAATTGGAAGACATACAGAGTGACCAATACCGATGCTACATGAACCAGTATAGTTACATCCTGCAGCGTATCCAATCAGAACATCAAAATTACCGACTGCTAATGTTCCGGCAGATGAACCAGCACTATGACCAACTAGGACATTATTCTTATACTTAGTTCCAGATCTATTGAATCCAGCACTCTGACCCATCATTATATTGTTATTTCCACAGAGGACATATCCAGCACAGTTACCCATCAAGAGGTTGCCAGATCCTTGAGAAAGTCTACAACCTGCAAAATGTCCGAATATATTATTATGACTACCTGACGTTATTTGTTTTCCTGCATCACGTCCTACAACAGTATTACATCCACCTGTGTTGATTGCACAACCAGCATTATTTCCATACAATGTGTTACCAGAACCAGAACACAATGTCTTACCTGATGCGTTACCAATAACGGTATTAGTATTATTACTTGTAAGAGCACATCCTGCATCTGGACCGATTGCAATGTTAACTACTCCCGTAGTGTGACATTTACCAGCATTGTGACCAATAAGAACACTTCTCTTTCCATCAGTATTACATAAACCAGCACAAGAACCGATGAAGGTATTTTCAGTACCAATACCAGTGTTTGCACCGGCACATGTACCCATAAAGATATTATTAAATGCAGTTGTAATAGCAAATCCAGCAGACTTACCAACTAAAATGTTGTCTGAACCAGTGATGGTATTACCAGCACCTGCACAATGTCCGATTGCGATAGTTGCATTTGCTGTTGTCTGACATCTTGCTGCGTGATGTCCGATTGCAATTGTGCAAGAACCTGTTGTATTATTAATAGCAGCTGCTGTTCCAAAGAATATATTGTAGTTACCAGAGGTATTTCCAGCACCTGCATAGAATCCAAAGAAGTTGTTCTGTTTTCCAGTGATGTTTGACATTCCGGAAACTCCACCGATGAAGTGGTTGTTACTTCCACCAGCGTTAGCATTTCCTGAGAGCAGACCCATAAAGATGTTTGCCTTACCACCAGTGTTTGCAGCACCAGCATTTTTTCCAAAGAAGATGTTGTTAAATCCTGTAGTTAAGCACTTACCAACATTCATTCCAATACCAATATTATTATTAGCACTTGAACTTGCGCTAGATCTACCTGCGTATGGTCCTAAGAATACGTTAGTGTGTCCTGTTGTAATATTAGCACCAGAGAATTTACCGATGTAGATATTATCATCACCTGTTGCACCATCAGTTCCAAGACAAGAACCAGCACCAGCAGATCCACCGATTGAAACGTTATTACTTCCACCTTTCAATCCATATGCAACAGAATTACCAATTGAAACATTTCCATGACCAGTTTGAATACAATAACCTGCCTGATCACCCATCGCAACGTTATGTGATCCACTCATCACGTATAACTGTGCACTTGCACCTACCGCAATATTCTTTATACTTGTACAATTACAGAAATTAGCACCATTACCGATAGATATATTTCTACATCCAGAAATATTACATCCTCCTGCATTTTGACCCAATGAGATGTTGTAAAGACCAGTTCTGTTCTTTTCACCCGCACGGTCACCAACAAATATGTTGTTAGATCCAGTGGTATTTGAACGTCCTGCTTCAAGACCGATAGCGACGTTCCTAGAACCAGTATTTGTACAGTTTGATAATGCGAACCTACCAATCGCGATACTACATTTACCACCACCTGAGGTTGCACCGATTGAAATGTTATCTGCCTCAGTAACATTGTGTCCAGCAGAGTGTCCGATAGATACGTTTCCAGATTTATTGGTGTTAAGGTATCCTGAACATCTACCAATTGCAACGTTGTCAGATCCAGAAGTAGCACATCTGTTTGAACAAGCACCAATACCAATGTTGTCATTACCCCCTGACAAACAGTATGATGACTGTCCACCAACAGCAAAGTTTCTTGCTCCACTGGTTACATATCTTCCAGCACTTGGACCTATGAATGCATTTTGACTACCAGATGTAAGTCTTGATCCTGCACGACTACCCATTATTATGTTATGAGTACCAGTCACATTATTGAAGGCAGCTGTTAGATTACCAATCGCAATGTTGCAAGATCCAGCGTGAAGTTTCTTACCTGCGTCTGCACCAAGCACAACATTATATTCACCTGAACCTAAATCACATCCAGCACAAGAACCGAATATTGCGTTGCAACCTCCACTGGTATCCTGACCTGCTGCGTCACCAACAATTGTATTCAGTGATGCGGTTCCATTCTGACCAGCAAGTCTACCAATTAAGACGTTACAAACACCAGTCGTATTTGCACAACCCGCGAAGGAACCGATGTTTATATTGTGACTAGTGCAAGAACTTGATTTACCTGCACAACATCCTATGAAAATATTACCTAGACCAGAGGTATGAGATAAACCTGCTGCTACACCAAACGCAATATTACCACAACTACCACTTCCACCATTGCCACCATATAGTGCGCAGTCACCGATTGCAAGGTTGAGTTGAGATGCACTCTCATTGTTGTTTTGATTTGCTCTTCTACCAATTGCAATGTTAAGGTTTGCTTTACTACACCTTGATGCATGCTCACCAATCGCGATATTCGAACCACCACAAGTGGAACAATGCATTACCTCCGCACCAAGTGCGATATTACAAAGTCCTGTGGTATTTGATAATCCAGCACCATTACCTAAGTAAAGGTTGTTACAACCAGAAATATTCTCTCTTGCTGCATTATTTCCAATCGCAATGTTGAATGTTCCACTAATATTACATCTCAATGCACCACACTCAATTGCGACGTTTCCTGTACCAGTGGTGTTTTGTTGACCTGTTAGATTTCCTATGAATACATTTCGAGCACCAGTGAGATTACATTTACCTGCTTGATCACCAATCGCGACGTTGCTACTACCAGATGTGTTTTGCTGCAATGTGGCGTATCCACCAGCAAAGTTAGAACCACCACTGATATTACACATACCTGAGGTATTGTTAATGAAGGTGTTCTTACATCCACTGCTGTTTGACATACCAGTGAGTCTACCAAGGAAGACATTGTTATTGGTATTAGATTTTTGATGGCAACCAGATCTGAATCCCATCGCAATGTTACAAGAACCACCAGTGCAACCTTCCACAGTACACCCTGCTTGGAATCCGATTGCTATATTGTATTGTTGATTTATACCATTTTTACCAGCATGAGCTCCTAAGAAGACATTTCCAGCTTGACTACCGCCCTCTTGACCTAACCTATTTCCTGCGCATTGACCAATTATAACTTGCTGACCAGAACCAGCAGAAAGACAACAAGCTGCTCTATTTCCTATAATGACGTTATAACAAGATGTAGCCACACTTCTACCTGCACAACGACCAATTATTATGTTCTCACAATTATTACCGGGTACAGTAAGAGCAAGACCCGCACAAGTACCTGCGATAAAGTTTCCTTTACTATCATTCTGGAATAATCTTGAACCTTCTCCACCACATCCGAAGTAGAAATTAGCACCGACTGTGTTGATACCAGTGATGTCTGTTGATGTGTCCCCAACGATATTTCCGTTTGCGTTTATGTCACCAGCAAATGTTGAGACACCAGATACATTTAATTGTGTTGTAAATAATGTCTCACCTGTGACTGTTGCAATTCCAGCAAAGGTTGAAACACCTGAAGTTACTGCTAATCCATTTGCTGTAAGAATACCTACGACTGCAGCACCAGCGTTTCTGGTGAAGAATTTCAGTGAATTATTTTGATATAATTCAACCGACCCAGTTTTAAATTTAGCTGCAGTATTTGAAATACCAGTGAGAATATCAATACTACCGCTGCTTGTCTGTATATCTAAATTACCATTGCCACCAGTTTTTACAATTTTTGCGTCCTGTGTATTTGAATCGTAGTAAATTTGTAATGGATTACCACTACCAAAATTTAATCTACCAGTAGAACCAGAAGAACTATTTCCTAAATGTACATTTTTGGAGACAAATGTTGTAACACCAGCAACATTTAAATCATCTACTTCAGTCTGTCCATCTACATCTAAGTTTCCATTTGCAGTTATATTACCAGCAAATGTAGCGTTACCAGCTGATGTAAGTAGAAATGTATTTGTTCCTTCGTTAGCAGGTGTTCCAGCGTGAAATGCTAAATTAACATTATCTTGGTAAATTTTACTAATATTACCACCACTCTGATCAAAGAATATAGCAGGAGATCCTCCCCTAATATGCAACATTGATCCATTGGATGAACTACCCAAAATAGCAACTCTTTCTCGATTACCAGCATGAGTTGTCAGATCACCACCTGAACCAAGTTTAATAAGACCAGTTTCCTCAATTTTAACTCTTACAGTGCCACCAGTTTTTACATAAAAATCATCAGCAGATTGAAGAACCATATCATCAGCAGATTCTATATTAATATCATCACCAGACCCAGTTGTTTGTACAAAAAGATCACCTGTATTGTTATCAATATAAGAGTTTGTGCCATCATGATACAACTCAAGGTGTGGTGAAGATCCAATTTTTAATTTTGCATTATCGATAAACTTAAATGATTTATCAGACTTATCAAAAAATACTTCAACACCATCTGCTCCATGAAACTCAACATCATCCTGGAATGTAGTGATACCAGTTGCTTGTAAATGTCTGGTTGTGATATCCTGACCAATCGATGCACCTCCTCCGGTGATTTCCACACCACCAACAAATAATTGACCCGACAATGTTCCAACACCAGAGACGTTTAAATTATCAAGTGTTAAACCTCCAACTATATTTGCACCACCATTACCATCAATAAGTCCAGCAAAAGTTGATACACCAGATACATTCAAGTGAGTAGTGTCTAATTGATTGTAAATTGTAACACCAACTCCATTTGTGGCAAGACGTTGAGCATTATTGTGATATACAATTGTACCAGTTTCTTCTGCTTTCAAATAGTATGCTGAGTGATTTTGATTCATCAACTCAATTTGTCCAGCAGAGATGGTTAAATCAGAGTTATTTTGTGCTGAAATAAAGTTGTTGTTTGTAGGAGCGAAGTGGTAAATATGTAAATCAAGATCATCTCCAAACTTAAGTCTATTATTATTTGCAAATCTTGCTTCATTAAAGGTTACAACACCAACGAAGTTTGCCTGTCCGTTTCCTTCAATCGTGACACCAGTTCCGACTTGTACCTTACCATCAGCTGTGATGCGAAGTCTTTCATTAGAAGATGTACCATCAGAATTTGTATTAAAAGAAAATCCGTTAGTTTGACCAGTGTTAAATCTTAATTCATTATCTGTTGCTGATATACCACCATTAGAATGAATTCTTATACCCGCATTATTTCCAGTTTTACTTGCTTTTAATGTTGAAGTAACATTTACTTCAGTAGCCGATGCACTTATTCTTGTCGTGCCGGCAGTATTTAAAAGAATTGAATCGCTGTTAAATTGTAATTTAGTATGTTCATCACCAGTATGAACTAAGTTTTGTGCTATTGATACATCACCCGCAAATGTAGAAACACCTGCAACATTTAAATCATCTACTTCAGTCTGTCCATCTACATCTAAATCACCTGATACATCAAGACCAGAGTTACAATCTACGTTCCCATTAAAATCAACTTGTGTACCTAAAATAGTAAAAACATCTACTGCACTTTGAGAGTTTCTTACTCTAAAAGTACCATTTGAATTACCAATTATATAATCAGGATTATTATTTGTATCAATTAAAGAAATAGATGGAGATGAATTTTCAACTTGTATACCACCATTTGCATATAATAAACCAGTTGCAGTTGCAATACCTGAAACAAGTAGAGTATCAGTATCTAATTGATTATAAACTGTGACACCAATACCATTTGTTTCTAAAACTGATCTACCTGCTGTGCCTACAAGAGGATGATACAATCTTGTATTTGTATCTGCCATGAAGTACTTCTGAGCATCATTATGTTGTAATGTGATGGAAGGACTCATCGTGACGAGTTGTGTTCCGGCGGATATCTTATTTTGAACAATGAATGTAGAATCAGAAGCACCAGGACTATGTTGAATAGTGAAATCACTATTATTACCTACCCTTAAAAGTTCATCATCCTTTAAGTATAAATCTCCTCCTAAAAATAGATCACTGCTTGTGGTAACAACACCAACGAATGTTGATACACCAGTAACATTTAATCCACCTTCTGTTATTCTAACTCCTTTACCTGCTGTGATAATTCCAACTGAATCAACATTTGTTACATCCTCATATGTGAGGGTACCACCTACTGATACATTACCACTAAATGATGCGTCACCAGTAACTCCAAGAGTTGAACCATTAAATGTTAAGTTCGCACTATCTTCTAATTCACCGCCTGTTCCTGCAAGAACAACACGACCAGATGTTAAATCTTCTACTTTAAATGTATTTGCCTGACCACCTGCATTGATATCAACAAGACCTGCAAATGTTGATACACCTGCTACACTGAAACCTTGTAGTGCATTTAGATTTCCAAAATTATCAATATTAACTCTGTTTATTGAACTTCCTTGTCTGTATACTACGAATGTCTTATGATTTATACCTCCGCTTGTTCCATTATCTTCAGCACCAAGTCCAACAAAAGTATTATTATTACCAGTTCCAGCATTCATGAATTTGATTCCTAATGAATCAACAGTGCTATGAGCAACATAATCACCAACACGGATAGGTCTCAGGAAAGTAGTTTTTGAATTGTCTAGTGTAATATGATTACTACCAGTCTCCAATTTAATTGTATCATTGGAAGGGAAACTTATCTTTGTATCTGTGTCACCTGTATGAATAATATTTTCAGCAATATTCAAGTCACCACCAAATGTTGAAATACCAGATACATTTAAGAATGTTGTATCTACATTCAATGCGGTCATTGTTCCGAGAGAACCACCAGCATTGTTTACAACTCGTACACCGTCAGTAGATGTGCGAAGTTTTTGAGTGCCAACATGATATAAACCAGTATTTGTGGAAGTTGCTTTTATAAACTTTTGACCTGCAAGATTTTGTAGCGTGATACCATCAGATCCTAAAATATATTGAGATGCAGTATTAGTAGCAAATATAAGATCAAATTGACTGTTATATATTGTTGATAAAGATTTAGTTTTTCCTATGTTAAATGATTTATCATCAGCGATATTAACTCTTTGTTCGAAATATGCTGTTGAACCAAATCCAACTGTTGCACCTGTTCCTACAAAAATATCATCAGCAAATGTTGAGACACCAGCAGTTACATTTAATCCTAGTGTATCAGTTACTCCTGAAACTTCGATACCATCTGATATAACGTTTAATCGTAATTTGTTATCAATTTTAAATCTTGCTTGACCTGAACTAAAGGTCGCATACTCAGTAGCGGATCTACCAATTTGAAGTATGGGTTGATCAAGAAAAGTTAGAATTCCATGTGGTGATGTCTCAGGTAATCTAAATCTTACAACTTGTCCTGATGAGAATATTTCAATATCATTACCTATGTTCAATCTAGCTTCTGCTGTGGTAGCGGCACCTATGAAAACTCTACTCTTAAATGTGGTTACACCAACGTGAGTTGAAACACCAGTTACATTTAATTGATCTACGTTAGCACCACCTGTAACATCAATACGATTGTTGACATCAACAAGTGATGAGAATGTAGAGACACCAGATACATTTAATTGATCTACGTTAGTACCACCTATAAATGAAGAGACACCAGTTACATTTAATTGATCTACGTTTGCTCCACCAACTACATCTAAACGATTGTTAACATCAACAAGTGATGAGAATGTTGAAACACCCGCTACATTTAAGTCATCAAGTTCGCTATGACCATCTACAACAACACCATCAGATACTACATTACCTGTAACATTAACACCAGTGCTTGTTGTTTGTAGTTTACTAGCACCCGCATAATATATCTGGAATGAAGTACCTGGTGAACCTAAGAATAATTTTCTACCAATGTTATCATCTGCTGCAACACCACCATTCGAAGATCTTAATGTAAAATTACCACCAACATTTAAAATGGAATATGTAAAACCCCCCACACCATTATGAAAACGGATTCGTCCAGAGGTTCCTGTGGTTCCAACATCTATTCGATCTAATGCTTTTATATCATCAGCAAATGTTGAGATACCTGTCACACTCAAAGTTTTTGCATGTAAGGTATCAATATGAGTTGTAATTCCAGTAAATGTTGATACACCGGAGACATTTAACTGATCAGTATCTATTGTTCCAGTTACTTCGATGCCATCAGACTTAGTGGCGAGTTTCTCAGAACCATAATTATAGAGTATGGATTCACCAGTTGAACCATCTGCTAGAAAATAGTTTGCTGTACCACCACTACCATCATCACTGGTTATTACTACATCTTTATCATTAGCATAGTTTGTTATTTGTATATTACCAGTCGTCTCTTGTATTTGAAGATTAGATCCAGTATGTTTGACTTCACCATCTAAATCAGTACCAAATTTTGCACTTACACCATCAGGGAAAATGACATTACTAGAAAATGTTGAGATACCAGAAACACTCAAAGTGCCATTAAGATCTACTCCTGAACTTGTGGTTAATAATCTTTGAGTAGTTCCATGAAATAACTTCGTAAATGAACCGGGAACAACCTCAAAGGCAAGATTATTTCCACCTTGATTATAAACTTGGAAGACACTATTATAAAATTTTACAGATCCATTATTTGCTTTAAAAAGATTATGATTTCCGTCATGATATATTTCCAAATCTGCATTTCCTGCCTCATTTCCAAATTGAACTTTATGACTATCAGGTAAGAATATTCTAGTAAATGTTCCAACACCAGATACATTTAAATTATCAAGTGTTGAACCACCAACAACGTCTAAACCATTATTTGCATCAATCGCACCAGCGAACGTAGTTACACCAACGATACTAAGATTATCTAATTCTGTATGACCATTTATGTCTAATCCTGTTGCTGTTATTATACCAGTGAATGTTGCATTACCAGTATTACCACTGAGAGTTATACTATCTCCAATGATTACATTATAATTTTCTGAAGCCTGAAATATTGGATCATTACCCAGAGTTCCAGAATTTGAAATGGCAAACCTTTGGTCATTATTAAATCCATTTCTAAGTCCAGCGTAAATATTACCAAAGTTATTTTGAAATCTTATTGCCACAGAATCAGTGCTGGCTCTGTGCAAATGAATTTTGGTGCCTTGAACAGCACCCTCTATCCTAAGTTTTCCAGTTCCTGAACCAGATGAAGTAATAGTAGAATTACCAACAATACTTACATTGTCTAAATTTGTATGACCGTCTACATCTAATTCTCCATTTATATCAACGTTATTTGCAAATGTTGCAATACCAGATAGATTTAAATCAGTAGTATCTAATTGTCCATATACAGTAACACCAAGACCAGATGTACGTAATTTAATTCCACCATTTTTATAGTATGCTTCAACAGGACCATTACGATTAATTCTAAATTGTGGTACAAAAACTGAAATTCCACTTGTGTGAATTTCACTTGTCCAAATTTCTTTATCATTCGATGGTTCTAATATATGCTGTACAGTAGCGGCGTTATTATGAAATGTTGTGATAGTTTCATTAGTCTTAGTAATTGTTAATCCTGTGCCAACTTTTAATGTATTAACTACGGTAGTTCCTGCTGTTGCAACACCAGTAACTATTGAGTCACCTTTAACGTGAAGTTTTGAAGTTGGTGTTCCAATACCAATACCAATATTGTAATTAGGATCTCCAACAATCCAATTAGTAGTTTCATCAAAGTGTGCATATTGATGTTCGGCGTTTCCAAGAACTAAGTAATTTGAAGAACCATCAACAGGTGCTCTTGCACAACTTCCAATGATAATATTATCATGTAAATACCCAATAGAGACACCTAAACCAAGATTACCAGCTTTTGTTCCCAACATGATATTACGACTACCATGAAGGTTTGTATTATTAACTCTGGTGCCAAGAGCAATGTTGTCTGCACCTGATTGCAGAGCACCACTACTATTATCACCCATCATAATATTTCTGGAACCCGATGTTAAACCAATACCTACATACTGACCAAATCCAAAGTTTTCACCCCCAGTAATTGTTCCGGCACCATCACCACCCATTGCACAAGCACCGATTGCTACGTTCTTGTCGCCACCACCAACTCTCGATCCTGCACAATCACCTATGAAGACGTTCTTGAAACCATTGTAAATACAACGACCTGCACATTCACCAATACTAATGTTTCCATAGTTAAAGTCTGAATTACTAAATGTATTTCCAGTGAAAGTATCACCTATCGCTATGTTTGTTCCAGAGGTGGTGGTTTGTCCACTAGTATTCGGACCAACACCAGAAGTTCCTGAATATATCTGAGCAAAGACTTGATGTGCAGTAACAATACCAGCAGCTAACTTCGCAGTATTACCAACACTAACTGCATTTGTTGCGATGGTTGTGCCGACTCCAACATTACCAGCAAAGTAGTTTGAAGCGTTTGACCAACCCTGATAAATTCCATAATTATTATTAATGACTAATCCATCTGCTGCACTTGGTGGATTTAATTTAAGTCCATATAAATTTTGAATCGTTGCATTCTTTGTACCAGAACCTTGTGTTCCCCAATTTTCACTTGTATTGTAGAATACCGCATTATTGATTACAGCGTTTGTAGTTCTACCAGAACCAGCAGATATTTGTAATGATGTTTGATGACCTTTCCAAGTTTGTCCGACTGTAACAGTAGCAATTCCTGAGAATGCTCTTATAGTTGTTCTCTCTCCTATTATATTATTGATTGTTTGAGTTTTACCATCACTTGGAATTAAACCTATTGTCTTTGCTTCAAAGAATGAAGATGTTTTACCATTCGCATCCGCACCATAATAACCTAAGTCATCTTGTATACCTCTATATTGTCTAAGTGTATTTTGATCTGACCATGAAAGTTGATTATAAAATCCTATGAATTGTAATCTATCAATGTTTTGAACATTTCCCTTATTCTTTGTAAGGAAATTGTACATTCCGTGAACTTGTGGGAATCCACCTGGTGATGAAGAATCAATTGTCTGTGTTCCACCAATTTCTACACATTGTTTTAATCCAAGAGTTGATCGGAAACCTGATGCATTCGGGAAAGTTTTATTACCAAGATTAATTAGTCCTACACCACCTTCTCCTGAATAGGAAAGATTTTGTCCAGAGAAGTCTTGTGGAAGATTGATGTCAAGAGCAGGAACGCTTCTTAAAATAGTAGTATTAATACCAACTCTACCATTAAATGTTCCAACACCAGATACGTTGAGAGTTGTTGAATCTAATTGTCCGTAAACAGTAGCACCAATTCCTGATGTAGAAAAACGTTTTACGTTATCATAATATAAATTGACAGATTCATTTTGTTTAGCAGTTATGTAATCCTCATTATTGAGAACATTTCTTACATTAAAACTATTAGCTCTTACTACTAAACTACCAATACCTGTATGTGCGATGTATGAGTCTGATCCATTATGAAATATGTTTAGATCATTTCCGTCTCCGAATATGGCAACAGCATCATCTTTAAACTCAAGTGCATTTACAGAACTATCAAAGAAAATATTTGTACTTGCACCTACAAAAGTAACATCATTATTGAATGTTGAAACACCAGTGACATTAAGTTGATCTACATTAGCACCACCTACTACATCTAAACGATTATTTGCATCAATAAGACCAGTGAATGTTGAAACACCAGTGATATTAAGTTGGTCTACATTAGCACCACCTACTACATCTAAACGATTATTAACATCTACAAGAGCAGAGAATGTTGCAGTCTCAGATACATTAAGAATATCTAAATCAGTCTGTCCGTCAACGTCTAAATTACCATTTGCATCTATATTACCACCAAATGTGCTGATACCAGCGGTGACATTTATACCACCCTTCGTAACTCTTAATCCATGTCCTGCTGTGATAACTCCAACTGAATCTACATTTGTTACATCTTCATATGTAAGAGTTCCTGCAATACTTACGTTGCCACCAAACGTTGTGATACCAGCAACATTAAGTTGATCTATATTCGCACCACCAACTACATCTAAACGATTATTAACATCTACAAGAGCAGAGAATGTAGCGGTCTCAGCCACGTTAAGAACATCTAAGTCTGTTTGCCCATCCACTTCAAAGTTGTTAGTAATTTGAACAAGACCAGATGATTGAACTTTTAGTCTAGTAACATCATTTGTTGCATCGTGGATAACGAATTTACCATCAGAATTGCCAATTCTAAAATCACTATCATTATTACTATCAGTAAGATGAATCCTCGGTGAACTATTAAATATTGTTATATTACCAGAAGCATTTAACATGTCGTTAAATGTGCTGACACCAGAGACTTTTAAATCATCAAGTTCAGTATGTCCATCTACATCAAGAGTTCCATTTGCATCAATAGCACCAGCAAATGTTGATACACCAGTTACATTAACACCACCAGTAAAGTTAACACTTCCCGGTAATGTTGAAACTCCAATCGTTGGATTTGATAAGAATGAGTATGCACCACCACTTTGAGCTCCAAGTTGAAGTTCACTGTTTACACCAACTTGTATTAGTAATGAATTATTCTTCGCTCTAATAACATCGGTTTCACTTACAACAGATTGGAAAATGTTCAAACATCTACCACTTGGACTATTATATCCTAATGCTATCTCACCAGCACCTTGGAATTTTAACGCAGCATCAGACTTATCCCAGAACATCGCTGATGGAACATTGAAACCAGTTTGTGCATTACCAGCAAAATGAACATCATTTCTAAACGTAGAAATTCCAGTTCCGAATGTTGAAACACCAGTTACGTTTAATTGATCAATATTAGCACCACCTACTACATCAAGACGATTGTTGACATCAACAAGTGATGAGTATGTAGAGACACCAGATACATTTATGTTAGTTGTATCTAATTGATTATAAACTGTGACACCAATGCCATTTGTTTCTAGAACTATTTTACCTGCTGTGCCTACAAGAGGATGATATATTCCTGTGCTTTCATTTGCCTTAAAATACTTCTGACCATCATTATGTTGTAATGTGATGGAAGGAGAAAATGCGATGAGTTGAGTTCCGGCGGATATATCCTTTTGAGTTATGAATGTAGAATTATCAAGATCAGGTCTATGTATAATACTGAAGTCACCATTATTACCTAGTCTTAAAAATTTACTATCCTTTAAAGATAAATTTCCTCCGACGAATAAATCATCACTTGTAGTTACAACACCAACGAATGTTGAAACACCAGTAACATTTAAATCAGTTGTTTTTGTTTGTCCTGATACATCTAATTTTGCTGCTGGATTTGTTAAACCGATACCTACATTATAATTACAATCTCCAACAATCCATTGATAATCTGAATGTCCAATTGCTAATTGCTTGTCACCTATTTGTTTTGGTAAACAAACACTATATCCAATACCTATATTCTGACAACCAGCAGAGTATGTTACACCCGCACCAGAACGTCTATTGACACTTGATCCTAAGAAGACATTGTTTTCACCCGCAAACTTGCATCCTGTATAAGATCCTAAAAATACGTTATCTACAAATCTATCATAACCTGGTATTTGTGGTGACATGAAGTATGCTGAACATTCACCAATGAATATATTTCTCTTTACCTCTGAAGCATGTGTGCAACCAGTTGAACTATTTCCCTGAGAATATTGACTAAAACCTGCTGCACCCTTTCCAATCATTATATTAGATTTGAATGCATCACGATCTTTTGTATATCCAATAGCAAACGCTACTTGATCACCGAGCATGATATTACTACATCCACCTATCCCTGAACCCAATGATGACATCTGGACATCGTTACCAATTGCAATATTTTTTAAAGCATCAGTAACCCCTGTTCCTGCATTCCTTCCCAAAAAGATGTTACATCCACCAGTTGTTAAATTACGTCCTGCCTTTATACCAATCGCAACATTATCAATTGCACTAGTGGCATGACGCATCGCATTCCAACCCATGACCACGTTAAGATAACCAGTTGTTAATTCACAACCAGCACGAGCACCTATAATTACGTTACATATTCCTGATGTGATTTGCGCACCTGCTGATTCGCCAATTCCAATATTTCCGACCGCACCGCTTAAAATTCCTACTGTACCTGAACCAGCATTTTTACCTGCATAGAAGTTAAAATTATCATCACCATGATAACGATTTGCATATATGTTATGAGCAGTAACAATACCAGCAGCAAACTTTGCTGTATTAGCAGCACCGACTGCTACATTTGGATTCGTAGTTCCGACACCGACATTCCCGATTACTTCAAGCGCAGTCCTATCCTCGCTATAAGAACTTATACCGACCTTTAAATCTTTAAATCTACTACTGACGTATCTTGGGAAAATTGTCATTTTACTTAAGTGTTTCTAATATACTTGCTATGAATTTCACATCTGTTCCATTATCTGCTGATATAACTAAGACATCATTTGTTTCAAGAACTAATTTACCAGATAATAAATTCGCTGTATCGCTTGCTGGAATTGGCAGGTCTTTTACAATCTCTGTTGTCACTGCAATGCCTGACACACTTCTTTGATGAGAAAAGGAAACACTTCTGGTATCGTTTCCTATGTTTGCTGCTTGCGCGAGAAGAACAACACCGGCATATCCAGTTGGTGCTGTGAATATGCCGACCGGACTTGATGGACATATTGATGTAACTGTTTTAAATACGTTGAGTGCTAATGCCATCCTATTAATCTCCTCCTAATGCAAGTATGAATGGTGTTATGTTTGAGAATAAACTCTTTGAATAAAAGTCTCCACTTATAGTTCCTGTGCTTTGATTGATAACAACACCATCACCAATTCTAAAATTACCTGACTGATCTGTACTTGTAAAGATAGTGAGTCCACCTTTACGATCATCAACTTCATTATCTTGATTTGGAACTCCTCCTCTTGATGGGAGTGAGTTTATTAAATCGACTCCTGTTCCAATATATTCAAATGAATGACTTGATGCAATGATACGACTTTGCCTAAAAAATGGTACTGTTGTACCAACACCAACAGCATAAGGCACATTATCATTGACTGTTATAGTTGAAATACCATTTGATATTGGAGTTGACTTGATTATAGAATAATAAGTCGGTACTAATTCTAAAGTCGCTGTTGCTGTATTTATCCCCACATCAGGTGAGGCAATTGTGATTGATGGTAAAGTTGTATATCCTCTACCACTTGATACAATTTCAATCTCATCAACCTTTCCATTTTTGACAGAAGCAACTGCTGTTGCTGCTACTCCCCACTCCTCACTTGGTGAACCGATTGTCACTGAAGGTGAACTGTTATATCCAGTACCTGCTGAACTCACCCTTACCTTTCCGATCGTATTGAATAAGTTTTCAACAAATACAACTTGACCATCAAAAGGTCTAACAACATCTATTTTTGCTGTTCCTCCTGAAACATACGTATGTTCAAAACGGTTAGGTCCGACATTCGTTGTGAAAGAAGTTGCATTGGGAACACTCTTCACATCAAAAACAAATCCAACTTTACCATCTGGATAAACTTTATTCTGCAAAGCAACTGTGCCAACATTGATTGTAAATGCTGTTGTTGATGTAACAGTCACAGCAGTTGTCACCCCTGCAATAGGGTCAGTTGCACGAGGATATGGATGAAGTGATTGATGCATGTCTCCATCACAAGTAAATACGATGGATTCATTATCAAGAGTGATTGTATCATTCGTTGATAACCCGTGAGCAGAACTGAATGAAAGTGTAAGCACTCCTGTTGTGGCGATATAAGTTGCTCCACTTGGAGTTAATTCAGTTCCTGCCTGTGCTCCACTCTGAACATTGACTGCACCATCAGTTGCCGATTTAAATATATGAGGTCCACTACCATAATTACATTGTAGTGTCATGCCATTGAGAGAAACTCCCATTCCAACTTGAAATCCATGAGGAGTTGCTGTTGTAACAGTTGACAGTCCCGTAGTTTTATCATATACAAAATTAGATATATTTACAGTGGGAACAGTTAAGTCCACTTCAAATGTATCTGAATTTGCTGCCGATGCAGTTGTTATGATTCCTGTATATGTTCTTGGTCCTTTTCCTTCTGCGACTAAACCAAAGTTTCCAAATGATGAGTTTGAGTTTGTAATATCACACTGACCACCAGACCCTGCATAGACTCCGATGTCACTATTGATTGTGAATAGTGATACGATTTGGGCGTAACCACTGTTTGTAATTGATACACCAATACCGTTTGCATTGTATTGTGTGTACGCATCAGTCACCATACTCTTAAAAGGTCCGATGGCGTGATTGCCATCAACCTTCATACCAATACTATTTGTAATGAAGTTTGTACAATTACTGATGTATGGTGATTGTGTTGAATATCTGATTATATCTGGATTGAATGCGACTACTGCCTTACCTGAATTTAAAGTTCCTGTGAATGATATCTCTGACAAATAATTACCAGGTGCCAGATAGAAAAAATCTTTGTTTGCATTATTTGGAACTACCGATACTTCTCTTAGACTATCTCCAACTAAACTTAACTGTGGAGGTAGTGCAATCGGATTGTCCTCTATGTAAGATCCAGCACTAACCTTAATAATGTCTCCTGTTGACGCGATTCCAACTGCTGATTTGATTGTTGCTTTTGCGTCTCCGAGTTTGAGTCCTGTATTGTTGTCGTTTCCGTCTTTTGTGACATATATTATATTTGATACTGTTACACCAGCACCTATTCTTACTACTTCTGTGGCTATACCAGTCTGAGCAAACCGATCTCTCAGCGTGACGAGTTCTGCATCGTAGGTATTAAGAGCTAATTCTCCTACCTGCAAGTCTGTAACCTGCGGTCTCTTACCCGGTACCGCAGACCTTTTAATCCTTATCGGAGTTGCCATTTAATGATTAGTTGGTATAAACCACAAAAACAGTATGTACTGCTAACTTATTTATTCAAGTTGCATTATTGCGTCTTGGTCGATACATAAACAAATTTTGAGGGGGATCTGGTTTCATCCAATCCATAATTTTATGGTATCTATCTAATGTAAAATAGTCTTGTTTGAAGAACCATTCATCCCAAGGTTCATGTCCCTTTCTCTGGTTGCAAGAGTTACAACAACACACGACATTCTTCGTAAAATCCGTTCCACCTTTACACCGTGGAACTACGTGATCGATTGTTAAATTATCACGATCCCCGCAATATGCGCACTCGTTATTCCATTTTTTCTTTACGTCTCTCCTCCATAATCTTTTTGCTTCTGCTGAACTGGTTGTTTGTAAGTTGAAAACATAAGCCTTAGAAGAATGGAGAATACCCATAAAAAATTGTAAGTTATTTTTATTTATTAAATCGAAAAAACACTTATGGACAAAAAAATACCCCGAAATTTTTTTCGGGGTAAATGTAAATAAAAAGTTAATTTTGAATTAACCGATTGCAGGAGCTGTTAAAGCAACTGTTGAAGACTCAGCACATGCTAGGTCTAATGGGAAGTTGTGTGCATTTCTCTCATGCATAACTTCCATACCAAGGTTTGCTCTGTTTAGAACATCACCCCATGTAGGAATGATTTTTCCGTTAACATCAACAACTGATTGGTTGAAGTTAAATCCATTTAGGTTAAATGCCATTGTGCAAATACCCATAGATGTTAACCATACGCAGACTACTGGGAATACTGCGAGGAAGAAGTGTAATGATCTGCTGTTGTTAAAAGACGCATATTGGAAGATAAGTCTACCGAAATATCCGTGAGCAGCGACAATGTTGTATGTCTCTTCTTCTTGTCCAAATTTATACCCATAATTCTGAGATTCATCTTCTGTTGTCTCCCTAATAAGTGATGAAGTAACAAGTGAACCGTGCATAGCGGAGAATAATGCTCCTCCGAACATACCTGCTACACCTGCCATATGGAATGGGTGCATAAGAATGTTGTGCTCTGCTTGGAATACGAACATAAAGTTGAATGTACCTGAAATTCCGAGTGGCATACCATCAGAGAAAGAACCCTGACCGAATGGGTAAACTAAGAATACAGCAAATGCTGCTGATACAGGTGCTGAATATGCTACACATATCCAAGGTCTCATACCTAATCTGTATGATAGTTCCCACTGTCTGCCCATGTAAGCAGATACTCCGATTAGGAAGTGGAAGATAACCAACTGGTAAGGACCACCATTATATAACCATTCGTCTACTGTTGCTGCTTCCCAAATTGGGTAGAAGTGTAGACCAATAGCGTTAGATGAAGGAACAACTGCACCAGAGATGATGTTGTTTCCATACATTAAAGAACCTGCTACTGGTTCTCTGATTCCGTCGATATCGACAGGAGGTGCTGCAATGAATGCAACGATAAAACATGCTGCTGCTGCGAGTAAGCATGGGATCATGAGTACACCGAACCAACCAACATATAATCTATTGTTTGTTGATGTTACCCATTCGCAGAACTCAGGCCAGCCTTTTAAAAGACCACCTTGTCTGCCTTGTCTTGAAAGAGTTGTCATTAGGACGTTTGTAAGTAGGGCTCAAAGGGTAGAGCGATACTATATTTCCACCAATCCCTTCACTGGCGGATATGAGAGACGTAATTTATCCTCCCTTAGGTCTCGGTTAGCGGGAGCACATATATGATGAGCAAATCATCATCTTTCGTTATTTATCTTAACACAACTTTACAATATTTGTCAAGCTATTTCTTTTTTCTTAGATTTTTTATTTTACTAAAAGTTTTTGTCTCAGTTACTTTTGAAACTTTTATGTATTCCTTTTTCCTCTCAGCAGGTTTTTTCTTTGTTCTCTGCTTATCAACCACTGCATCTATCTCTGGATCACCTGTTGGTGGCATCGCATTTGCACTCATCGGATCAAGTTTATTATATCTCTTAGCTTGTTTACCATAATTAGGATGCATGCCAGTTTTTGGATCTATTTGTGCTGGTGGATTTTCTGGAAAGGTTGGTTTGATGTCCTTTGGATTGAAAAAAGTTTTTGTTTTAATCCTTTCAAATAAAGAATAGTTTTCATTAAATCCAGATCCTCTTTTTTTCTTTCTCTTCTTCGTTGATGTAGATGTTGATACAATCGGATCACTCACTGAGTATCCAGTTCCATAACTTCTTGGATTTGATCTCGGACTTCGAGATCCACCGGTTCCCTTTTTACGGGGAGTCCAATTTACTGTTTTACCTTTAAATTGTTTATTTACAAGATATTGTGAGATTACCTTCGGTCCGTATGTAACCCCAAATTGTTCTGATGTTCTAATATGTTCATCCATCTGTCTTTCTAATTCTTGAATTTCTTGATTAAAAGGGTTTAAAAGAGTTCCTTTACCTTCATAAGTTTTACCATTTAGATCTGTATAATCTCCACCATTCGTAAACATTTCAACACCATCCACTACATCTCTAACATAATAAGTGTTTTGGTATTTAACTTCTAAATCATTCATAATTTTTTCCTTTTCTTCAACTTCTTTACGTATTTCATCTCTTAATTCATCCCTTCTCACTTCTCTTTTTTTCTCTGCCTCTTTCCAAGGTTCAACTAACTTATTATATTTTTTCATGTAATTTGAATTCGCATTTATCGCAATTTTGTCCAACCTATCAACTTCATCATCTATACGATCACTTTCTTTTAATGCAGCTCTTCCCGCTTTTTCTAATTTTGACAATTGTGCTATTTGCGCTTTAGTTCCTTCTAACATGTTACCCTTTTGTGTGAGAGTATTTGCAAATTTCAAATAGGCATCAATAGCAGGTTGAAGTACATTCTTATTATGATTAATCGATTTATTAAGTGCCTCGTCATATGCATCATTAGCTCTTACTACTTCTGGGTCACTATCCCAATCAAACTTTGGATATTCACCTTCTGGATCTGGTATTTCTGCCATTACAGTTTCTTCAACTTCATTTGATAATAACCTGTCTCCACTCTCCAAGTAATCATCCGTTGCTTTAAAGTAATCTTCTTTTGCTTTCTCAAATGCCAAGTTGTATTTTGGATTATCTTTAAATTCCTCTCTCTCAGCATAAACTTCTTCTTGCTGCTCAAATGCATCATTTAATCCAACAACTGCGTCTACATAAGTAGGATCAGCGTTAACACCTTTTGATTGTAGAATTTTCAAAAGTCCATCATAATATGATTCGCCATCATCAAGATAATTATATTTTACACCTTCCTTTTCAAGTAAAATATCAAATTGTTGATAAAGATAATCCTCAGACATATTAGCAATTCTTTCCTCCGTCCAAGATAAAGGATGAAGAGCAATCATATCCTGCATCTGTTGTGTCATATCACTTACAGGAATTTTAAAATCATGTAGAGTTGCACCATGAATACCAGGTGGCCATCCATCAAGTCCAACTCTTTCCTTAAGGTTACTATTAAATGTGTTTAAGTTACCTTCAAATCTGTTTACAACATCATTGAATAATCTACTTGGTAATACTTTTCTTACCAGACTTGCAAGGTCTGCAAAAAATTGTTGCATTTTTGATGGAACCTCACCCTCATCAGTAGAGTTCATATTATAATAGTTGTAATCATAATAATGGAAATATGGTGCAGATCCATCTTTGGGTATAATCATCTGACCATATCCTCTACCAATACCATCTATCTCAGGAGTGAATACACCCATATTTGCTAAAGGTGTTGCATAAACTCCTTTTCTATTACCGTCTGTATTATCGTAAACTTTTCCGTTTAGTACATAGATGTTATCATCTGCATATTCATGTCTTGTGTCTGATATTCCAAAGTTACCACCACCTTCTACATAGAATTTTTCACCCATAAATTGTGATGGATTGAGATTTTTTGTCAATTTTCCAATTTGAAATGGTGAATAATCCTGTGCCTCTATTCTTCCAGTTAATACTGAACGGAAAATATTTGCATCATTAATATATTTTTCCCAACCAGCTTGATTGTTTTCAAAGAATTCAAGAGTTTCATTTTGCTCTGGTGAAAGACCTCCGATAAGACCTCCTAATTTTGCTAATACAGCACCAGCTTGATTAATACCCCTTAGAACTTTTATTATACCAACAGAAAAATCAACAAATTTATCCACAGGCAAATCGACAAGTTTATCAACTTGTTCAATCATTTGTTTTTTAAAGAAGTTTGTTTGTTTATCAAACTGATCATTAAATTTTCCTTTTTCTATTTCTTTTACTTCTTCTGGAGTTTTATTTTTTATTTCGTCAGGATCAGGTTTTATATCATCTGGGTCGATTGCTTCTGGTTCAGTTGTATCTGGTTCAGTTGTCTCTGGTTCTTGTGTATCATCTTGTGCATTTTGTGCATCTACATCTGCTGCATCTGCACCCTGAACTGCTCCTGAATTTTTAGCACCAACAGATTTTACTCTAATTTTTGTACCATCTAAATTTCTAGGTGCCAAAGTCGTTTGAACAGCAGGTTCAACTGGTTCTGGTTCTGGTTCAGCAGTAGCATCAGCAGCATCATCAGAAAAGTCTGAGAATGATTTTTTTACCTCATCCTGTCCAATAGGAGATGATTTAATTTCTTCATCAGATGTTACGGTTGCAGATCTAAAAGGATCTTCACCATCAATTCTTGCACCTTGACCAGGAAATTGATCTCCCATTTGTTTTGCTACATACTCATCTGATGCTGCTAATTGATCATTAACTTTTTTCTTTCTCTTCTTTGGATCACCCTCATTTGTTCCTACTCTTACAAAGGATACAGCCTCTGGTGAATCAAGAGGAACGACTACATTTAACGGAGTTCTTCTTTGAAACTTTATATCCGTCACACCATAATGATCATATCCTGCACCACTGTTACCTTTCTGATACAATGCGAAGGTTACATTTTTTTGTCTTGCATACTCAGGTATTGTGATAGTATAATTTTGTAAAGTACCGTCACCTTGGTTTATAGCGATGATTGCTGCATCAGCAGGAAAAGATCCAACATTATTTCCAGCAGGATCCTTGTTGAGATAATTAGATATATTCATGCTAGGAGTTTTGTATCTTATAAACAATTCCTCTGTACCAGATACATCAGGTTCTTCTCCTCCATTAGAACCAGTTCCCCTTATCGCTGTAATGGTTAAAGTATCAACCTTTGTTGCATCCATCGGTTTAAGTATTGCCCATCTTGCACCACCAGAACCAGATCCTTGAAACGCAAGATAGTCACCACCAACATCAAATCCACCATTGTTTCCACTTCCTGATCCACTACTTCTTATTGTAGTTGCATTTTGAGATTGTGTATTAGTATTTCCAAATTCACCTGAGGTGAACATATTGTCTGCATCAGCAAAACTTGCAGCGTCAATTGGATTTACTTGATCAATTGCTTGATCTCCCTCCGCAGGTAAGGTGGTTGAGAAGACATTAGTCGTGGTCATGCCTTCTTCTAATTCCTTTCTCCAATCAGACTCAAATCTTTTTGATATTTCTTTGATTACTAATTTTTCTTTTTTATTCTTTTCTTCCTTAATTTTTGTCGCAGCAAGTTTTTCAAGATGTTTTTTACCAACATCTTTCATATCAAGGTGATGTATTATTCTCGAAAACATTTATAATATAAATTTTATCCTTCTAGTATTTATTCTATTCTCTATTTTATTTTTTGCAACTTCTCTAATACTGTTGATGCTTGCATTGATGCAACATCATTTAAACCATTAGCATCGAACCAAGGTGCTGTCTCCCAGTCAAATCCTTCTCCGAATGTATTGTCTGCATTTGCCACATACCAATGACAAGACGCATCTGGAATATCAACTGCACATACCGCCCAATCATCTGTCCACTGTGGGACTTGTACCCAGATGACAGGTTCTGCATCATATGCGTGAGCCATTACAGGAAATGCAAAAGACAATGAAATGACAGATACAAATGCCCAGAAGATTGCGGGTATGTATTTGACAGACATCGGTCTTTTGTATGCTTCCATAACGTCGTGGTAAGATTGTGACATTAGATCGCTCATTAGATAATTCCTGCCATTCCTGCTGCTGTACCTATAATTATAAAGAAACCAAATTCGTACAGCGGATAGAATGGACTATAAAATATTTTCTTCATGCGAATGCGATATTGCCTACACCTGTTACAATATAAAGTGTAACTATTGTTGTGAATAGAACGTGATACATTATGCTCCTTGGTATACTGGGGTCATTACACCACCGCCTTCATCATCGTCATCATCATCAGAACTAAACAGTAGATTGATGAAAACTAGGATTCCTATGGGGTAGAAACACCATAGGATTGCTAGAAAGGGTGATATTTCGTGTGATGGGGACAATTCTGACATTTATACAAAGCCAGGAATTAATTGTCCTGTTGTTAGGTATGCTCCGATACCTGCAATGATGCCAAGCATGGCGAGTCTGCCATTTAATTTCTCAGCAAATTTTTTTGAATCGTTGTCAGTCATTAAAAGATGCCTGGAATGATGTTTCCTGTTGTTGCGTATGCGCCTACTGCTGCTACGAAACCTAGCATTGCTGCCCATCCGTTAAATCTTTCTGCTTCTGGTGTCATGAGTTTGTACCTTTTTTGTATTGTGAATTGTGAATTGAATTTCATTAGAAGAAACCTGGTGCTATTTCTCCGAATAACACATAATTAATTGTGCCGATGATCAGACCAAGCATCGCTAAACGACCATTAACCATCTCGGCATACTTCCAATAGGGATGTTTTGTATCCATTAGAAAATACCTGGAATTATTTGTCCAGTTGTAACATATGCACCTAAAAGTGCAACCATACCTATCATAGCCCAACGACCATTTACTTTCTCAGCGTTCTGAGGATATCCCTCATAAGATACGCTTTCATCAATATAAGGTCTTGTTTCATTTGGGAAAGCGTTTTGTCTTCCACCTGATTCTGTTGTAACAGTCATTTAAGTTATATTAATTTATGTAACAATATTATATAGGAAATATAAAATTTTGTCAAGAAACTTAATATATGGACTCATATACACACTTAAATGTTACTAATCTGTAATATAATCTTTACTTATTCTCAAAACCTGGTGGCAATCTACCTAAGAATGGATCGTAATCAAAGTATGGATTCCAATCTTCTATTTGATTTGCATTATTTTTCCAGAAGTTCCAGAGTCCTTCATGACTTGACTTATGAAAAACATCGATATGTTCCTTATGAATTGATGATCCTAGTTGTATATAATACAAAAATAATGGTATAGCATAGGTATTACCAGAGTTGTATATTAAATCATCTGCCACTGCTCTGGGTTTGACACCATTATCAATTTTATACTTATCACCACGAATATGTAAGTCCATCAACTTCTGTGCATGTCTTCTTGTAATTAGATAACAGGCAGTTGAGAAATCATTTACAAATCTCTGATGCAATCTCATATGCACCTCTGCTGGATTGATAACTGCAAGTTGAACTACATCATAGTCATATGGAACTTTACAAAAGAAGTCTTTCCAAGTAAACGTCCAATAAGAGACAGTAGATATATCACAATCATCTTCCATAATAATTGCACATGGTTCACCTGATTCAAGAAATGTCTTAATCGCTTTAAGGTGAGATGTTGTACATCCAACCTCACCTGATGACATGTTATCTGGATACCTACCTTTGAGAATGTGACCAAGATCTCTACCATCTCTACCATCATACGCAGAGATTCTTGTGTATTTCTCAATCTCCCAATACTTTAATTGAGTTTCCATGAAAGTATTTCTCTCTGGTTCCTCATCAAGGTTCAGATAGTAGATATGGGGAAACCCATTTAATTTAAATACTGCTTTGTTTCTATCCATATTATTGTATCCTAATATTATCAATATCAAAATTAAATGATAAAGTTTTCCTTATTACATCACTTTTATGAGGACTTACTCCATGCATCATGTAACTAGGAAAAAACATAATATCACCTGCATTTAATTGCACTGTGTAAGATGGTTTAAAATTAATCATCTTCGCTACCGCTTTTGACATTCCAATGGAATACCTATCATTAAAATAAAATGAACTAAAATTTTCATCATCATTTACAACAAAAACTGAGGATAAATGACTACCATGATGATCATGGATTTCTTGGTGATCACCTCTTTTATATAAATTAATCCACGGATTTTTTAAAGTAAAATTAAAATTTACCCCAAATTCTTCGGCAAAAAGTTTTAGACTGGGTTTTAATAAATCCATAAAATCTTGCCATTTTAATGGAATCTTATCGGAGGAAGATTTACTACCCCAAGAGAATGCAGAATTATCTACTGACTCTTCCGTGTACGTATTAATTTTATTAATCAATTCATCAGAGTTGGGAGCTCGATACTTTGCATAAAAATTTGACATAAAAATTCTCTCTCTCATTTTTTAATCCACTCCAATACATCAACCTCAGGTTTCCAACCAAGAATCTCTGATGCCTTTTCAATATTCGACCAAGTTGTTTCCATCTCACCTTCTCTCTTTGGTATGTAAGTTTGATTGTCTGATATTGCATCTGCAATCTCTTGAACTGAATAGTTTATACCACTTCCAATATTAAATACTTGTCCAAAATATT